>OJBS01000017.1_pt1 | contig 178536 bp, 141 predicted proteins | sample 1590941 | NCBI WGS metagenome assembly OJBS01 (sample SAMN05416785, study PRJEB24817) | seawater metagenome | isolation source: Sea water | place: Canada:Atlantic | collected 2013-11 | reverse complement strand
ACGGACAACTGTCTAGGCATCGCAAACGCCGACCAGGCAGACGTCAACACCGACGGCTTCGGAGACGCCTGTGTCTCGGTTGGCGCGACCGTCGCGTCGGACGTGTTCGTTGGCGAAGGCGTGACCGTGGGTACAGGTTCAGTCGTTGGGGCCGGCAGCGTTCTCAACCGGGGCACCCAGATTGGCGACAACGTCACACTGGGCACAGACGTTCTTCTCGCCCAGTTTGTCACCGTCGAAGACAACGTACAGATCGGCAACATGTCCGTCATTGGACGGCGAACCGTCTTGCACGCGAGCGCCGTGCTCGGCATCGACGTCAGCGTGGGTCGCTCGAGCGCCGTTCACACCGGTGCGGAGCTCGAGCAGGGCGTGTTCATGGGGTACGACGCAACAGTCTTTGCCGACGCCGTCATCGGCGCCAACAGCGTACTCGGCAACCTCACCAGCATTGGTGAACGAACCACGCTCGCGCCGTCCACCGTCTTGGCCCGTCAAGCAGCCATCGGTGACGACTCCACGATTGGCGTGGCCCCGAGCGGCCTGTCCGTCGTCATCGGACCCGACTGCACGATTGCGAATGACGTGACCATTGGTGAGGGCGTGCGGATTCGCAAGAGCACAACCATCGGAAGCGCATCGACCATTGGCAACAACGTCCGCATTGGCCGCGACGGCAACTACGCCAACAACGTCACCGTCGAAGCAGGCACAGACCTGCGCGCGGCCATCACCGGCCTCCCCTACGCCTTGGCCGAGAGCGATGCCCACTACCCGCGCGGCTCGACCATCGGCAGCGGCTTCGGCGGGAACGGAACCTTCCCAGATGCGAGCTCCTTCAACACCGTCTGGTTCATCTCACCCACCGGCGACGACACCACAGGAACGGGCAGTTCTTCAAGCCCATTCCTCACTTTCAACACCGCTCTGGACGCCTCACAGTCTGGAGACGGCATCTACCTGATGCCCGGAACCCACCGCTGGCCCGTGCACTATGATGACTCATACACGTCATCCGCCATTGCGGACAACCTAAAGACGTTGCACATCTGGGGCGCAAACCAGGCCACCATCGTTGAGGCATACGGTGCGGATTCCCCGACCAGCGGCTTTCAGTCGGCGCGCGACTTCAACGTGTTCCACTTGCAAGGCGCAAACACCGTGGTCAGCAACTTCACTGTGCACTTCAGTCCGAACCGGGGCACCAACTACTCGAATGCCATCTACCGCAACTCAAGCACGACAGCCGAGCTGCGGAACATGCACATCATCAACATCTCGGACACGCACTCGTGGTCCTACAGCTACGCAAATAGCACGAGCGGTCGTCCAGACGTTTACAACAGTGTGTTCAACGCTCGAGGCCGCTCGCAAGGCGACTATACTGGCTCGCCCGAGTACTTCAACACGCTGTTCACGAGCACGCCGAACCGCGGAACGTTCACGAATTCGCTGACCCGCGCCGTGACAGACAACGACCTGTACACCTCCAGCGCACCGTCTGACCTTCGTGATGGCAGCAACGTCACAGTCATCGGCACCGGCGGTGGTCTGTACGCCTGGGAACTTCCGTAGCGAGGGGGCGGGCCTGGGCCAGAGCCTTCGTCGTCGGAACGACGTCTGAAAATCCGCGAAGGTCCGCAGAGTGTGCATTCATGAGCGTGTACAATGAAAGACGCATGTGCGTATCAATCGCTAGATGGGGACCCCGAACTCGATAGGCTGCAAGCAACTCTGTGGGAGAGACTCATGCTCAAGCCAATGGCCCTGTTGCTCGCTTCATTATTCGCTAGCCAAGCGTCCGCCCAGGTGGACGATAGTCTGCTGTGGATTGCCGGGGACACATGGTCAGGGACCAATGGAAACGCCGTGATTGCGGCGTTCGATACGGATGGCTCCTCCGTCTATCAATACGACTTTGCACGGTTCGCGTCTGGCGCGGTTGCTAATGACCCGCCACCGGCGGGCGTGGCTATTCTCGACACCGGACACCATGTCGTTGTTGAGCAAGGCAGCTACGCGCTCTTTCCGTACACCCCATGGACCGCTCCGGCGGGCGCCGATCCAACCATCGAGTCCAACCATTGGTTCAGCACGCCGTGGCAACCCTCGAACAGCTACGACCAAGGCATCAACTTTGTCTCAGCGGGTGTCAACGAGAATGAGCAGCTGGTGGATGTAGAGGTCGATGCGGACGGCGCTCCATGGACGGTCATGGAGAACGGCTTGGCGCTGCACCACACCATCAAGCAGTACCCGCAGGCGTACTTCCACCCCAGCGCCGGAGAGACGGTCAAGGGCATTGAGGTCTCCACCACCCACGTCTACGGCTTCGTGGAGAATGACATCACCAAGAACGTGACGGTCTACCGACAACGCCGGACTCCCACCGGCTCTCCGTACGAAGAGCAGATGAGCATTGTTGTATCGGGTAAGCCCTACCAGGCGATTACCATGGTTGACAATGGTGAAATCGTGCTCGCAGAGGTCGAATACGACAACAGCTTGGTACGCGCCGGAACGATTGTGCGAACGGGCGAGAGCGGTCAGCAGTGGTCGGTTCCGCTAGACAAGCCCGTCATTGACCTCAAGGTCCAAGGCGGGTTCCTCTGGGCACTCGATAGCCTCGGAAACGTCTACCGCTTGGACTTGGACACCGGAGCGAGCACACCGACCGCCACAGCCACCGGTCCCTCGCCGTACATTGTGACCGGCGTGCCCAACCCCCTCGGATTCGCGCGCGGCTTCCATGAAGGCAGCGAGGTGTACGACAGCCTTCCCGACGCCTGTCCTACAGATCCGCTGAAGTTCGCTGCCGGTCCGTGCGGCTGCAACTTCGAGGAGCGTCCCGCCTACAACTCGGTGACCGAGACCTACGGCCACTCTTGCGTCCATCTTTCCGCTCAGACAGCCGACCGACACCACGTCGAAGCCGGCTCACGCCTGGGTGCTGGAACCACATTGGGCAGCTCTGCGTTCGTGGGCTCAGACACGTTCGTTGGCGACAACGTCATGATTGATGACTGGGCGCGTGTTGGAAACGGAGCCATCGTTGCCAGCAACAGCACTCTGGGTGAGCGAGCCCAGATTCACTCCAACACCCTGCTGAGCCGCGGAACAACCGTCGGGCCGTGCGCCGAGATCTACAACGGAACCGTCATTGGCCGAAACGCAACCATCCATGAACGCGTCCTGGTCCTCGCCAACGCCAGCATTGGCTACAGTGTCGAGATTCCAACCGGGAGCCACATTGGGTCGAACACGGTCATTGGAAACTTGGTCGATTTCGACGCCAGTGAACCCGCGTTCATTGGGGTCAACGGCAACATAAACAACCCTGCTGTCATTGCTCGGGGCGTCACCCTCGGTGACCAGTCCCGCGTGTATTCGGGTGCCGTCATTGGTCCGTCTTCCGTGCTTGGCGACGATGCCGTCGTAGAAGCTGGCGCACGCTTGCGGAAAGACGTGACGTTGGGAGCTGGCGCGTACATCGAAGACGGCGCGCGCATTGGTCGAGCCACACAGTTCGGAGCGAACTCTGGTGCTGGCACAGACGCCAACCTTGGCACCGCTGTCACCGTTGCCCCTGGCGCCTGTGTTCCGAACGACGAGCGAGTCGGCAGCCGCACCACGGTCTCCTCACCCACCTGCGACGGCCCATTCAACACGGCCCACGTACCGAACTGGGACACGACCTACCGCCCCAACACCAGCTGCTTCCCCGACTTGCCCTGTGTCGGCTGCGACACGGGTGACACAGGCTTCATGGCACCCCCCTTCTAAGGGACTGGCCACCGTCGTTGAGGGTCGCGGGGAGTACGCGCAGGGCATACACTCCGCGACGGAGGTCACCATGGCCGTAGACATTGTACTGTCCGCTGGCTGGCTGGCCTTCGCCCGACACGTCGGCTTTCTTGAAGGTCTCGCTGACCAAGGCATTGAGGTCGGCGCTGTCGTCGGAACCTCGTCTGGGTCGCTCGTCGGGGCTCTGTGGGCAGCCGGACTGTCGCTCGACGCCATTGCGGAAGAGGTCACAGCGACTCGCCCATTCCGCGCCCTTCGGCCCTCCCGTACGCCATGGCGCGGTGTGTGCTCTATGGGGGGCTTGATGGCGCGCATCCGAAAGCACCTGCCGGAACGCATCGAAGACCTCGAGCGCCCCTTCGCCGTTGGTGTCTGCTCGGGACCGAATGCACCCCACCTGTTGACCTCGGGCTCCCTCGTCGAAGCGGTCGCTGCATCCTGTGCCGTTCCTGGCCTGTTCTCTTCGGTCGACGTCAACGGCACACGCTGGCTCGACGGCGGATGGGCCGACCGGACCGCTGTGCAAGGATGGCGTGATTGGCGTCCTGGTCAGCCTGGAATGCTTCACCTCATTGAGACGAAGACCGGGACCTACCCAGCCCCCACCGGCATCACCGTTGTACGAAGCCAGCCCAGCGGCGCTCGCTTGTGGAGCCTGGGAGACCACCGCACCCAACGGGCCGAGACTCGTGCCCTCACCAACACCATCCTAAGTGAAACCACACTGAGCAATAGCCATGTCGACTGACACAACCTACTGGCAAGAGCAGGTTCGCAGCGTTTTCGCAGGCAAGTCGTGGCTAGTGGCAATGGACGTCACCGTCTCCGCCGCTGCACTGGCCAAGCAGGTGCTCGACATGGGCGCCACATCGGTCTTTGCCCTGGGAGCCAACCGCGGCATGGGAGACATTGACGATGACGTCCCCCACATCTCCATGGTGGTCAGCGCAGACACCCTGATGGACAGCATCCGCACCTGTGAGCAGGCAGTCATCACTCCCCCCGCAGAGGTCGTCGCACAGATAGATGCGTGGGACCCCGGTCGAAAGGCCCAAGTCCTACGCACGCTATTCGCCGACGACACCCCGGTCGCTGGCCGCAAGACCTTTGGTGCCCGGAGCCAAGCCTGGGCCGCTCTTGAAGACAAGATGACCGTGGATGCCTTGTGGGACACCCTCGGCGTTCAGCGAGCGCCATCACGCACAGCGCCGTGTACAAAAGAGGCCCTGATGGCCGCAGCGTCCGAAGTCAACCGCGGTGAGGGCACGGTGTGGGCTGGCGACAACGCCTCCGGCTGGCACGGTGGCGCCTCCTTCACGCGCTGGGTTCGGACCGAGGCTGACGCTGATGCGACCGTGGCCCTGTTCGCACCTCACTGCGAAAGCGCCCGGGTGATGCCCTTCCTGGACGGCATTCCGTGCAGCATCCACGGCATTGTCTTCGACGACTATGTGATTGCGCTGCGGCCATGCGAGATGGTGATGTTCCGCGTTCCAGGCACCGGACGCTTTCGCTACGGTCAGGCCGCGACCTTCTGGGACCCGCCAGCAAGCGACCGACAAGAGATGCGAGCCCTCGCAAAGACCGTTGGCGCGCACCTCAGAGCGACCCACAACTACAGAGGCACCTTCACCATCGACGGCGTCATGACCCGAGATGGCTTTCTGCCCACCGAGCTCAACCCGCGCTTCGGCGGCGCGCTGTCCGTCGTTGCACGTGGCGTACCAAACTTGCCGCTGTACCCACTTCACCTGGCCATCAGCGCTGGCGTGGACGTGAACTGGCGACCACAAGCCCTTGAGGCAGTGCTCCTAAAACTCGCAGATACCCATCGCAGCGGAGGCTGCGCCACGCTCTCAGCCGTTCGGAGTGAGGGCGAGCGCGAGGTCTACCTACGCGAAGACGGCGACAGCTGGCAGGCCTGCGACGACGAACCGACCAGCGTGCACGTTCGCTGTGGTCCGAGCGCCATGGGGACATTTGTCCGAGTAAGCTTCAACCCCAACGCCACACCCGTAGGCCCGCCGGCAGGTCCAAGAGCCGCGAGCGTGCTCGCATTCGTGGACGCGCTGTGGGGCCTTGAGTTGGGCCCCATGGAAGCCGCAGCGGACGTTCGCCGGGCCTAGGCCGAACGCAACGCATCCACGCGCGAGGTCAGCAGGTCCGCAAGCCCTTGAAGCCCTTCTTTGCTCACTCCGGCGCCTACGCGAATGACCTCATCCGAGCTGTTCCGAGTGTGAATGCGAAGGTGATTGCCAGGAATGCCTTCCCGCGCTCCGGTTCGTCCGACCACGAACGACTCTAGGTGGTTGAGCGCCACGAGCTGCGGGGGGACACCACGATGCATCACCGACAAGCCGCTGTCCGTCAGGTCCACTGAGGACCGAGCGCGCAGCCCCATCCGCAGTACCGCACCGAGCAAGATGACGACCGCCGAGATCACCAGTGACGCCGGGCCTACGTCGCCCTGTTCCAGCACCGCATAGACACTGAGGCCGGCTCCAACCATCACCAGCCACGCCAAGACGTGCCGCCCCACGCCGGGAACGAACTGCACTCGGATGCTGTCCGGTGTGTTGACGATGTCTACGCGGGTCCACATGACGCCACCTGTACACCGCTGACAGCTCCCGCGCAGCCCTTGAAATAGTCGCGAAAAACCCGCCTCGCGACATCGGGGGATCGAAGGGACCGATTCTCGCAGAACCCCCGAAACAAGCCACAAGTTTGCCAATTTGGGTTGACCGAAGGACCACAAAAGCCTACGAGCCCGCCGCTTAGCCCCACTGCCCGCCGTTGTGGCCCGGGGGCGTTCATTTGGGAGACCGTTCTCATCATGCTTGAAAATCTCACATTGCTCGCGCCGGCATCCGGCGTTGTAGCTCTCCTCTTGGCTGTCAGCCTCTTCTTCCGTGTCCGGGCTCAGCCCGCCGGAAATGCAAAGATGGCTGTCATCGCAGAAGACATCAGAGTCGGCTCCATGGCCTTCCTGAAGGTCGAATTCAGCATCCTCGCGGTGTACGCGCTGGTTGCCTTCGGCATCATCTTCTTCACGCTCGGCCAGCTGACCGCCATCAGCTTCCTGATCGGAGCAGCCCTTTCGCTGGCAGCCGGTCTCGCCGGTATGGCATCCGCCACACTGGCCAACGTTCGTACGGCAGAAGCCGCGCGCACCAAGGGTCGCGGCGAAGCACTCATGGTCGCATTCGATGGTGGAGCCGTCATGGGCCTCGCCGTCGCTGGCCTCGTGGTCATCGGCCTGTCCGCGCTTTACATCGTCATGCAGGGTGACCACCACCTCGCAGAAGCGATGCACGGCTTCGGCGTTGGCGCATCGTCCATCGCTCTGTTCGCCCGCATTGGCGGCGGCATCTACACCAAGGCCGCTGACGTCGGCGCCGACCTCGCCGGTAAGGTCATTGCAGGCATCCCTGAAGATGACCCCCGCAACCCTGGCGTTGTTGCAGACAACGTCGGTGACAATGTTGGCGACGTCGCCGGCATGGGCGCAGACATCTACGAGTCGTACGCCGCAGCCCTCATCGCTGCCGTCGCAATCGCCCTCGCTGCTCCGGCAGAGAGCATGCAGATGCTCAGCGCTGCTGGCGTTGAGCGCAGCATCGAGGACTTGCGCCTCATAGGTACCAGCCTTCCGTTCGTCCTCGCCGGCCTCGGCATGGTCGTGAGCTTGGTCACAATCGTGGCTGTGCGCCTGTTCAAGAACGCGTCCCCCAGTGCTGCCCTTCGCGCAGCCCTGCTCGTACCGCCGTTCATCTTCATTGCACTGAGCGCCGTTGTCGTCCAGATGCTTGAGCTGAACATGGGCATTGTTGTCGTCTTGGCCCTCGGCGCCGTTGGCGGCGGAATGATTGGCCTCATCACCGACTACTACACATCGATGGGCCCGGTCATGAAGATTGCCGAGTCCTCCAAGACCGGTGCCGGTACCAACGTCATTCAGGGACTCGCAGTTGGCTTGGAGAGCGTCATCGCTCCCATGCTCATCCTCGCAGTCATCGTGTTCTTCGCCAACCAGCAACTCGGTCTGTACGGCATTGCCATTGCAGCCGTGTCCATGCTCGCTGTGACCGCGATTGTCATGACGGTTGACGCGTACGGCCCAATCTCGGACAACGCCGGCGGAATCGCCGAGATGGCCGAGCTCGGACCCGAAGTCCGCAAGATTACCGATGAGCTCGACAGCGTTGGCAACACCACTGCCGCAATCGGCAAGGGCTTCGCTATTGGCTCTGCCGTCCTCACGGTTCTGGCCCTGTTCGCCGCCTACAAGATGGAAATCGATGCTGTGCGTCGGGCCAATGACGGCGCTGAACTCATGCTGCTCATCAATGACCCCCGCGTCATGGTCGGCATGCTGATCGGTGCTGTCCTCCCCTGTGTTGTGGGCGCAAGCACCATGACTGCAGTCGGCAAGGCAGCCGGTGCCATCGTCACCGAGATTGGCCGCCAGTTCCGCGAGATTGACGGCCTGCTCGAAGGCCGCGAAGGTGTGCGTCCTGACGCTGCCGCAGTCGTGAGCTTGGCCACCCGCGCCGCTCTCATCCAGATGCTCTTCCCGGGCACCGTCGCCATTGTGGCACCCATCGCCATTGGCTTTGGACTCGGTCCAGAAGCCCTCGCCGGTGCACTCGCCTCGGCCATGGTCGTCGGCGCTGTCATGGCACTGTTCATGGCCAACGCAGGCGGCGCATGGGACAACGCGAAGAAGACCATCGAAGCCGGTGGACTCGACGGCGAAGTCAAGGGCGGAGACGCTCACAAGGCATCCGTCGTTGGTGACACCGTAGGCGACCCCTTCAAGGACACCTCGGGCCCAGGCATTGCCATCCTCATCAAGGTGATGAGCGTTGTCAGCCTGATGATTGCGGCATCTCTCGCTTAGTCGAGACCGTCGCAAGACAAGGGGAGGCCTTCGGGTCTCCCCTTTTTTTGTGTCTGGATTTCGGCGCCTGGCGAGTCATGACGGCATTCTGTCCAGAGAAGCTCCATTCCGCGTCATCCACTGACCTGTTGAACCGCCCCGCACACTGGCAGTCGGGTCCCCAGCTCAAGAACCGGCGGGTCCCGCTGCAATGACCGTTCCGGCCCCATGAGAACCTGTGGGCCGATCTGAACGTCATCTCCGAGAGAACAGCCGCGTCCCCAATGTCCGAGATTGTCAGGGAAACGGTACACTCACCAAATGTGTTTGACTCCCAGGCTGGTGTGCGTGGGCTGACGTCCCTTAGGGAGAATTCAATGATTGCACTGCTTCTGTCCATCGCGTTCGCACAAGACCAATGCCCGGACACCGAAAAGACGGAGCCAGGGTACTGTGGGTGCGCCTACGAAGACATTGACGTCAACAGTGACTCGGTCGCGGACTCCTGTGTTCACTTTGATGCCCAGGTAGACCCCGCTGCAACCCTCGGCGTCAACGTGACCGTGAATCGAGGCGCCACGGTCGCCGACGCGACTATCGGTGCTGACACGACCATTGGTGCGTTCGCGCAAGTGGGCTCCGGCGCTTCCATCGGGTCAGACTCTATTCTCGGACGGCGAGCACGAATTGAGGCCGGGGCAAGCGTAGGCAGTGACAGCACGCTTGGCCGAGATGCTGTCGTTGGTGCCAGCACAAGCGTCGGCTTGCGCCTCCTCTTGGGGTACGGCTCCACAATCGCCAGTGGCGCCACCATCGGCAACGACTTCACCGTTGGAAACTTGAACACGATTGGGCAGGCAACCATTGGCTCAAGCGTGGTCGTGGCTCGCGGCGCCAGCGTCGGAGATGGCACAAGTATTCTTGATGGCACGATTCTCGGCCCCGAGACGACAATTGGTACCAACGGCACGATTGGCACCAACGTCCGCTTCCGAAAAGGCAGCGAGACACAAGACAGCGTGAACGTCGGAGGGTCTGCCCGTATCGGTCGGGATGTCTTGTTGAAGACCGGAGCATCTGTGGGTGCAGACGCCCAGCTCTCGGCTCTTGTCGAGCTCGGTGTCTCGTCCAACCTTGGCGACAACGCGTTCGCTCCCCGAGGCACTATCTACCCGGACTCGTACGACGCAGACGCGGACGGCGAAGCCTCCCTCGCTATGGGGGGTCTCGACTGTGATGACCTCAACCCAGACCCAAGCTGTGACTTCAGCTGTGATGCCTCCTGCCTGCCGTCGTTCGACCTAGCCACATTGACGAACTGTGGGTCTACAGGCGCCACCGGGCCGACACAGGGCAGCTGTGATGCCGCGTACGCAGGCTCCGACTGGGTGGACGATGTGGTGGTCTCAGCGGGCTACCAGACCATCACAATTGGGCAGAGTGGAACCTACAGAATCAGCGTAGATGGCGCACGCGGTGGAGTCCATTCAACGAAGGGGCGGGGCGGATACGGCGCACATGTTGAAGGAGACTTCACGTTCACTCCCGGTACGGAGTTGAAGGTTCTTGTGGGTCAATCTGGAACCAACGGCGGCGCATACGACACGAGCGCCGGCGGTGGAACCTTCGTTGCGCTGGCCAACAACACTCCACTGATTGTTGCCGGAGGCGGCGGAGCACACGGAAACTGCGGTGGCGGCACCAACGCCATTGCTGGCAGCGCAGCAGCTGGAAACGGAAGCGGCGGCCTGTCTGACAACGACGGTACCTACTGTGGTTGCGGCGGGGCTGGAAGCGCAGGTGGTGGCTTCAACACCAACGGCGGCGGTAGCGGTGGAGCTGCATTCGTCAACGGGGGAGTTGGCGATACCGGAACGCGTCCCGGGCAGTGCGTTCCCGTTAGCCCCGGCGGATTTGGCGGCGGCGGCAACGGCGGCAACGGTGGTGGCGGCGGCGGTGGCTACCAAGGTGGCAACGCGGGTGACAACATCCGAGGTGCCATCGGGCAAGGCGGAAAGAGCTACAACTCAGGCACCAACCAAGTCGGCTCGAGCGATGCCAACAACGGGCATGGACTTGTTGTTATCGAGCGAATCGGCGGCTGATTCACCACGCGCAAGATGTGGGGAGGCCTTCGGGTCTCCCCTCCCGAGCTCAGACTGGTGCGCGGCACGCCGCAGGAGCCCTGCCTTGCCCCTGACGCCCAACCGAATCGCTGCCTAGTTCGCTGAGGAGTCCAGGCACTCGTAGCCGTTGTCGCCACAGTCGTAGCGGGCATCTTCGCAGGTGTCGGCACAGCAATCACCACCGTCGTATCCACACTCTTCGGTGTTGAACTCGTCGCCATCGCAGTAGCCGTCACCGATGTACTCGGGATGCGTGACCTGACAGTCCGTCCCTGGCTCGGGTGCAGGTTCCTCATCCGGTTGTTGTTGGTCTACATCGGAATGCGTGCAGGCACCCACCGCGTTGTCGGTGGTCCCACACAGCCAGTCGTGCGCCGTCGAGACGCGAGCGTACACGCCAGGTGCGCTTTCCTGGGCACAGCCATGCCCCCAGCTCACCACGCCAATCAGTTCGCCCGTGACCGTGCTCACCAGAGGCCCGCCGCTGTCGCCTTGGCACGAGTCGATGCCACCCTCGGCGTAGCCGGCGCAGATCATCGATTCATAGATATCGCCCTGGTACATCGAGCTGCACGTGTCTTGTTCCATGACAGGGACAATGGCCTCTTGCAGGTGGTCCGGCGTCGCCCAGCCCGAGTCACTCAACCGTCCCCACCCGATGACCAGCGCGTCCGTCCCGGCTAGGTTGTCTCCGAGGTCCAGCTCGATGGGCTGCTGGGTCGACGGCGAGTCCAGCCGAACCAAGGCAAAGTCGTTCACCATGCTGTTCGAGTTGTAGTACGGATGGGGGACGATTTCGGCAATGGCTCGCCACTCGCCCTGCTCCCCACGTGACATCGCGTCTAGGCTCACCCCGCCAATGCCCAGGTCTTGGCCGACAAACAGACCATCGACACAGTGGGCGGCGGTCAACACCCAGTTGGCCTCAACAAGCGTTCCACCACAACCATCCGCAGTCACCATCCACGGGTACGCGCCAAGCTCAGCATCGGTTCCGTTCACGATACGTGTGGGCGGCGGCACTCGGACATCGTCCTTCACGTCGGGCATACAGGCGGCGAGGGTGCACAGAGCGACAAGGCTAGCGAGACGGGCGGGGCGGATGTTCGACATGGGTACCTCCAAGATTCCCCCACTCTTCACGTGACGCCGCACTGAACGCGCGGGCCCATTACAATCCGTTCCTTTGTAAACGTGGGGGCGATTGTGCAAACGGGACGGACCAACCTCGAGCAGTAGATGGGCCACTGCCAGCCACCGTGTCCCTGTCACTCAGCACCCGGGTCGAGGCAGATGAAGTCGTTCGTCCCACAGTCGTAGTCGCCGTCTTGGCACGTGGATTCGCAGCAGTCGCCGCCGTCATACCCGCAGGCCTCGGTGTTGTAGCCGTCCTGAACGCTGTCGCAGTAGCCGTCGCCTAAGTAGGTCGGGTCGACAACGTCACACACCACAACGGGTTCCTCACTGTCTGGACAGTCCGCAATGGCGCCACTGGTGTTCTCGCAGACCCAGTCGATGGTGGTGGAGACCCGAACGTAGACGCCTGGGCGCCCGGCGTCGGCGCAACCCACGCCCCAGCTGACCACACCAATAAGCTCGCCGGTGACGGTGCTCACGAGCGGTCCGCCGCTGTCGCCGTGGCAAACGCTGGTGACGCCCTCTGGGTAGCCGGCGCAGATCATGGTGTCGTAGATCTCCCAGGATGTACCTTCGTAGCAGACGTCTTGGTCGATGACGGGGACGACGGTCTCTTGCAGGTCTTGAGGCCGTGCTCCCCCGTAGCTCAACCGGCCCCAGCCAATCGCCATCGCATCGACGCCCGTATGGTCACCACCACGGTCCAGCTCCATGGGAGTGACGTCGGACGGCTCCGCGAGACGAAGCAAAGCAACGTCATTCTCCTTGGTCCGTCGGTCGTAGCCGGCATGGTTGATGATTTCGGCGATGGTGTGTGCCGTGCCGTCATCGCCCGCTTCCATCGCATCACGGTTGGTACCGCCGATGGTCACCGTGTCGCCCACGCTCAAGGAAGGCGTGCAGTGTGCCGCCGTCATGACCCAGTTCTCCGCGATGAGCGTTCCACCACAGCCGCCCTGGTACACCATCCATGGGTAGGCGCCGGGCTCCACCTCGGTTCCGTTGACGATGGTGGTCACGGTGGTGACGTCCTGTGCTGCGGGCTCTGGAAGGCAGCCCACGACGGTGGTGAAGAGGGCGCAGCTGAGCAGGCGGGTGGCAAGACGGTTCGACATGGGGGTACCTCCGAGGTTCCCCCACTCTTCACGTGAGGTCGGGTCGGAGGGTCGGGTCGATTACAATCCGTTCCTTTGTAAACGGGTAGCCTAGTAGCAGCAGGCCCAGCCGTAGATGGAGGAGTTGGTGTGGTTGTCTCCCACGTTTCCAATGGCCACTGAGGCATGGTTACTATCGTTGTCGCTGTACGACTCGGTCCAGCTCCCTGACGCGGTCACAACACCTGCTGCCCGCAGAACGCCTGTCTGAGCAATTGAGCACAGTGAGGCACCCTCGGCAGCACAGCTCGACGCTGCTGTTGCGAAGTTCCCACCGCCGTTGTTGACGCTCGTCATGCAGATGCCCCCGACTTCTGTGGCGGATGACGGACACGACAGGTCCAGCGGCTGGTCTGTAGCGCAGCACCCAAACCGGTACGTCTGGCCTGGGCTGGTGTTGTCGCTGGTGCCCCCATTGCCAATGCTCGCTTGGCTGCCGTCGTTGTCTGCGTGGTCTGACGTCCAGTTCGCGCCGGAGGTCAGCCGGCCGTTCGCACGAAGAACATAGGATTGTCCGGTACTACAGATATCTGCCTGCTTTAGTGCACAGGTCGTCGTGGCATGCGACCAGTTCAGAGGCACTGTGGACTCGGCGACAAGGCGCACACCGCCAATCACTTCGTCGCTGCTTCGGGACGGCGTGGCATTCGAACAGCAGGTGACGCCATAGTTACTCGTCGCCGAATGGTCGTCACTCGTGCCGCCGTTGGCAACCGTCCACGCACCGCCGTCGTTGTCTGCGTAGGAGCTGGTCCATGTTGCCCCGAGATCAATGCCGGCCCTGCGAAGAACGGTGTTCTGGCTATCGGTACACATGTCGGCACCTAGCGCCGCGCAATACTGAGCACCGGCAATAAACCCGGATGCGGGTCCCACATCTACCAGACACACGCCGTTGATCTCGCGTCCGGCGCAGATACCCGTAGCCGCACTGACCTGAGCAAGCCCCGCTCCAGACAAGCTGTCTGCGACGGCAGCACGGGCGGCGAACGGCACACTCGCCAAGAGCTGGCGCGGTGACTGGGTGCCGTCATCAATGGAGACAGACAGGTAGATGTCTCCGCTAAACACAGAGTCCAAGATGGGATTGGTGCCATCTTGGCCAAGAGCGATGGAGTAGTAGCCGTCTTGTGGTTCCACAAGGAACTCGTCGGTCCACAATGCACTGCCGCCGGAGTCCGCCCGGTACAGAAAAATGTCGAGGTCTGCTTGGCCGTTGACCGGAACGCCCGAGGCGTCTGTCAATCGGCCTTGGTGCGTGAGTACGTTCGGCCCAGCAGAGGCACACACAGGAACAATGACGGCAGCAACGGCGGCCAAGAATCGAAAGGACATCAGCTTCTCCCACTAACGACAGTGGTGCTTGCAAAGACCAATCACAGTCTGGCTACCCACTACGCTTTGAGGGAGTCTACCAGCCCAGTGATGGAGGTTTGAGAAAAACAAGCGGGGACGTGCCGACACCCCTCGACACGCAATCAATGGGACTGCTGTGCAACCGGCCGTGCTAGTGCCGTTTCAGCCCACGAAAGCCCATCAGGACAGTATCCAGCCAAAATCATCGTTCACACGGACAGCCGCCACAACGGCCAAACTCGGCGACTTGGACTTCCGAGCTGAGCGAAGGACGCAGCGAACCAACGCCCGTTTTCCCACTACGAGTGGCGCATGAGGTTCAACGATACCCCCGCATTCGCTATAGCGGCTAAAGGAGGTCCAATGACACAGCTACACCGAACCCTCCCGCTCCTCGTCAGTCTTGCGGGCATCATGGCCTGCGAACCCGCTTCCGTTGACCAGCCGGACACAGACACAGACACAGACACAGACACGGACACGGACACGGACACGGACGCCGACACACAACCGATTCCTGCCGTATGGCCCAGCACATTGTCCGAGACCGGGTTGTACAGCGACCTGCCGAACCAGACGCTCGCGGCAGACGTGCGCACCTACACCACTGCGTTTCCGCTGTGGAGCGACGGCGCGGTCAAGGAGCGCTTCTTCGCCCTGCCTGACGGTGTGAGCATTGACACCACCGACCCAGACCTGTGGCAGTTCCCTGTTGGGACACGCGCCTGGAAGACCTTCAGTCGGGATGGCGTACGCGTGGAGACTCGGTACATCGAGCGAACCCAAGAGGAGTGGGTGTGGGTGTCCTATCAATGGCGTGACGACGGGTCAGACGCGGACGTAGTGCCCGAAGGCGTTGACAATGCAAACGGAACCGAGCACGACATTCCCGACGATGGAGCTTGTTTTCGCTGTCATCAGGCGACGGGCCTGCTGGGCGTGAATGCCATCCAGCTCGGTGATGAGAACCCGGACCGGACACTCGATGCGTGGACCGATGAAGGCCTGCTGTCCCAGCCCATCAGCGAGTCGACCGTCGTACCCGGAGACCAACTGGAACACGACGTTCTCGGATATCTTCACGGCAACTGCAGCGGCTGTCATAGGGACAGCTACTACCTGTCATTCGCCTACGACCTGCGACTTGGAGTGCGGGTAGGCACGGCGTCCGTCAGCGACAGCCTCGTGATGATGACAGGCGTCAACGCCCCCACCCGCCATCAGAACACCACTGCCGTAGCGATTGCACCAGGCGACCCCGATGCCTCGCAGCTTGCCGAGCGCATGGCTAGCCGCGACATCATCCAGATGCCACCCCTCGGGACGGAACTGGTGGATGACGCAGCGGTTCAGGACGTGCGCGACTGGATTTCCAGCCTGCAGCCCTAGGTTGAGCGGTCCGTTCGTGCCGGAATGCCCCTCACACACAGGAGGTGTTCACATTCCGGCACCGACAACGTCCCGTGGACTAGCTAGCGTCAGCCAAGACACTGGCCTCAAAGCCACCAGCGGTCGCAACAGCAGCAATCAAGGCGTCCACGGTCAGCGCAGAAGCGTCGTACGCAACGCGGGCGCGGCCGGTCTCGTGGTCCACGGTCACAGCGTTAACGCCAGCGGTCTCGCTGAGTGCTGCAGTGACCTTGGTGGAGCAGGCGCCACAGGTCATTCCGGTGATGGCCAAGTTGATCTTGGTGCCTTCCGCGGCGTCCACGTCAACAGCTGCAGTGGTGGTGTCGCCGTGGGCGCAGTGGCTACAGTTGGAGTTCGTGCCGCAGGCGAGAGCTGGGGGGGAAAGCGCAAGAGCAGCGATGACGAGAGCGGTGCGGAACATGGAGCCTCCAGAGTGTTGCGCGCAACTTGACTCTGTTTGGCGTTGCTCGCAACCGATTCGGCGTACGAACTGTCACAACGTGTCCAGCCCTCCCTCACGCCGCTTGACCTTCCAGTGACTGGAAGGATTAAGGTAGGCCCGAGGCACCATGACCGCAACCACTCCCTTGTTGATTCTCCCCGTGCAAGGCATGACCTGTGCGAGCTGCTCAGCGCGTCTAGAGCGAGTCTTGAGCAAGGTGGATGGGGTAGCCGACGTGTCGGTCAACCTGGCCACCGAACGCGCCCAGGTGACGCTGGACGGCGCCAAACCCAACGACATTGTTGCGGCTATCGAGCGCGCCGGATTCGCCGTTCCCGTGCAGAGCGTGCGCTTGGCCATCTCCGGCATGACCTGCGCCTCGTGCTCAGGACGCATTGAGGCGGTTCTGCGCAAGACCGAAGGCGTCGCATCCGCCCAGGTCAACCTCGCCACACAGGTCGCAACCGTCGCCTACACACCGGGCCAGACCTCACCGCAGGCCCTCGTCGAACGCGTACAGGCCGCCGGCTACGACGCAGTTGTGGCAGCGACCACCGCCGAGGAACAACAGCAACAGGCCCGGCGCGAGCTCGCTGCATGGCGGCGCGAAAAGGCCCTGCTCATCGGCTCTGCCGCCCTGACCTTGCCGCTGGTCCTCCCCATGCTCGGCATGCCATTCGGACTGCACTGGGCGCTACCGGGTTGGACGCAGCTGCTGCTCGCCACACCGGTGCAGTTCGTAGTGGGTGCCCGCTTCTACCGCGGCGCCTTCAGCGCGCTCAAAGCGGGCGCGGCGAACATGGATGTCCTGGTCTCTCTTGGAACATCGGCCGCTTACGCCTTGTCGGTCGTGCTGTGGTGGATGGCTGACCCCCACCTATACTTCGAGGCCTCGGCGGCGGTCATCACCCTAGTGCTGCTCGGCAAAGCGTTGGAAGGACGGGCCAAGCGCAGCACAACCCAGGCCATCCGTTCGCTCATGGCGCTGCGCTCTCCCACAGCCCACATCTTGCGCGACGGCAAGACCGTTGATGTTCCCGTAGACGCCGTTGGCACCGGAGACGTCGTCGTCATTAAGTCCGGCGAGCGCATTCCTGTCGACGGCACCATTCGTCAAGGGTCCAGCACGGTCGACGAGTCACTGCTCACCGGCGAGAGCCTGCCCGTCGACAAGACGGTAGCGGACAAGGTCATCGGCGGAGCTATCAACGGCGAGGGCCTGCTCCATGTGGAAGCGACCGCTGTGGGTGCGGACGCCACTCTGGCTCAAATCATCGCCCATGTTGAGCGCGCCCAAGGCAGCAAGGCCCCTATTCAGCGCACGGTCGACCGAATCTCGGCGGTGTTCGTCCCCGTCGTCCTAGGCATTGCGGTCGTGACCTTTGCTGGCTGGATGCTGGCTGGCGCCGGTGTCATCAGCGCTACGGTCACCGCCGTCTCAGTCTTGGTCATCGCCTGCCCGTGCGCCTTAGGCTTGGCCACACCCACCGCCCTAATGGTGGGCACCGGCGCTGCTGCGACCTCTGGCATCCTCATCCAAGATGCCCCCGCACTTGAGCGCGCACATGCCGTCACTCACGTGGTCTTCGACAAGACCGGAACGTTGACTGAGGGCCGACCCGAGGTCGCATCCGTGTGGGCAGTGGCAGACAAGACCGCACTTGTGCACACCGTCGCCGCTCTACAGCAAAACAGCGAACACCCGCTAGGTCGCGCGGTACTTCGCGCGGTCCAGGGCGCTGTTCTGGCCCCCGTGACCGACTTTCAGTCCCTGACCGGTCGTGGCGTGCAAGGCCAGGTAGACGACCGTCTCATTCAGGTGGGCAGTCGGCGACTGATGAACGAGAGTGGCATTGACACGAGCCCGCTCGAAGCTCACGCCACAGCAGCCGAGGCCACCGGTCAATCGGTGATGTGGGTCGCCGCTGCAGGTGAGCTGTGTGGCGCTATCGCCGTTGGCGACACCCTTCGCGAGAGTGCGAGAATTGCGGTGAAGCGCCTTCACGACCAAGGTATTGGCGTGACGCTGCTCACTGGGGACAACAAGCGAACCGCCCAAGCCGTAGCCGACGAACTCGGTATTGAGTCCGTCATTGCCGAGGTCCTGCCTGCGGACAAAGCGGCTGCTATCGAGCAACTTAAGGCAGAAGGGCGAGTCGTGGCAATGGTCGGAGACGGCGTGAACGACGCCCCAGCGCTCGCCACGGCAGACGTCGGTATTGCTATGAGCACCGGAAGCGACGTCGCCATGCACACCGCAGCCATTACCTTGGTGCGCTCCGACCCCCGCCGCGTTGCCGACGCCATCGACATCTCACGCGCGACAACACGCAAGATACGGCAGAACCTGTTCTGGGCCTTCGCCTACAATGTGATTGGCCTGCCCCTTGCTGCATTCGGACTGCTCACACCCATGGTTGCCGGCGCAGCCATGGCTCTGTCCAGCGTGTCCGTAGTCAGCAACGCCCTGCTCCTTCGCAACTGGAGACCACAATGAGCGACCCCATCCAACCCAGCCTGCTCACTATTGGTGAAGTGGCGAGCGAGTCCGGAGTACCGGCAAAGACCATTCGCTACTACGAGCAGATCTCGCTCATGCCAGAGCCCCAGCGTGCCGCAAATGGCTACCGTCTGTACGCCCGAGCAACCGTGGAGCGACTGCGCTTCATTAAGCGCGCCCGTGACCTCGGCTTTCCCATCTCAGATGTCTCCGAGCTGCTCTCTCTGGATGACAATCCAAACCGCTCGGCCGGTGATGTACGAAAGCTTGCCCAAGCACACATGGCCGCAATCGACGCCAAGCTCCACGAGCTCACCCAGCTGCGGCACACGCTGTCGTCGTTGGTTGACAGATGCCACGGTGGGGACCGACCGGACTGCCCAATCTTGGACGACTTGACGCACCACTAGCGGGACGTCTCACAGGCCAGTGGCGCCCCCTCCGCGGTGCGATTCCACACCGGTAGACCCACCGTACGGTCGGACGGATTGCAGTCTTCGGCATCGTTGACCCCGTCGCCGTCGCTATCCACGAATCCGCGTAGGACATACCCACGCCCACGCCCGCGCTCTTGGGAGGTGAGCGGGTGGTTGTCCGCTGCAATGGCCAAGTCATCCAGCCCGTCGCCGTTCACGTCGCCCGCAGTGTTCACGGTGCTGCCAAGCTTTGCATAGCGAGCATCGCCACGTAGCGTCCACGCCGGAGCCACGGAGAGTCCAGTGGATGCGCCCAGGTACACCAAGGCCCGCCCACTGTCGGCGCTATCGAGCGACAAGACAGGCGCGCCAATGACCACATCATCAAAACCATCACCGTTGAGATCACCGGCTGCACCCACGGAATATCCATACCGACCCTCGGGCTCCCCACCAGAAACCTGCCACGCTGGCGTGGTCGACAGGCCGCTCGCTGAGCCAAGGTAGACCTGAGCCATGCCCTCGTTGTTCACTACAGAATCGGCGGTGCCCACCACAACATCATCAAAGCCATCGCCATTGACGTCTCCGGCGGAGGACACAGCATAGCCCATCGCGGCTTCCGTCTCATCCGACTCCACCTGCCAAGCCGGCTCTTGCGCCAGACCGCTAGCGGAGCCTAGATACAGCCGAGCCGCCCCCTCTCTTAGCTGTCCCCCGTTGTAGCCAGGAACACCCACAAGGACATCGTCGAACCCGTCTGCGTTGACGTCACCCGCCGCTGCCACAGACGCGCCTAGACGCCTGGCGCCGGTCTCCTCCACGACCTGCCAAGCGAACTCTTGGCCCAGCCCCTCCGCGGACCCCAGGTACAACACCGCTCTGCTATGCACCCCCCGAGCCATCAGGTCTCCCGGCTGTCCGACCAACACATCGTCAAAGCCGTCACCATTGACATCTCCAGCCGACGAGACCGCCCCTCCGAAGTACCCGCTTCGCACATCTCCTTCGGCACTCCACGCCGGTCGGGTGGACAGGCCGTCGGCAGCCCCCAAGAACAGCTCCGCCCCTCCGAGACCGGTCCGGTCAATACTGCGCCGAGGCACGCCAACCAGCACATCGTCAAAGCCGTCGTTGTTGACATCTCCTGCGCTGGCGACGCAATGACCGTACTTTTCAATAGTGGACTGGCCATCATGGACCCAGGATGGAACACGGGAAAGTCCGCGGGTGGAGCCGTCGAACAAGTAGACCCGTCCTGGCACTGAGCTTCCGACGACGAGGTCATCAAAGCCATCGCCGTTGACGTCTCCTGCGGTGGACAGCGACGAGGCAAACCGGGCGCTCAGCTGACCGATAGACTCACGCATCGCGGGCCAGTGACGGGCAACGGCCTCCTGCTCGGCTGTGACGGATGCGCGCGTGTTCCCCAACCGTTCGGGGTCCACCTGCCAATTCCCGTTGGTCAATATGAGCCCAACATCCGTGCCACGCCCTATCGAACGCGCATCGACCACAAGCGTCAACGTGTCCGACGTCGCCTGCAGGTGAGTTCCCGGATAATTCCACCCAGCAAGGGCCAGATGCAGCGGTGGTTGGTCCTTGGGGTACAGCGAAGCACCCGCTGCATCCGCCGAGAACTCGGCTCCAGACACCGAGAACTCTAGCATCAGCGGCTCGAATCCGTTGGGAACGTCAGGAATGCTGACCTGAAGTTGTAGCCCGTCAGGCCGGTTCTCCCACCACAGCTCCACCCCGGAGTGAGCGCCCACCACCCGACGCAGACACTGCCCGGACGCATCGACCTCACCGGAGGGGTAGCAGTCTCCACCCCACGGAGGGACGGGCTGCATCTCAATCCGCTCGTCGCCGCGGACCACAGCACGCAGCGACAGCGTCACACCCTCGCGAGCACTCAGATCGGGCTGAATGGTCATGCCCTGGTCATCCACACGAACCACGAATCCATGGGCGGGATTGAAGAAGCGGTAGCCGCCGGGCTCAGTACGTGCGGCGTAGTCGTCGAGGTCCACGGTCTTGAGCAACGGCGCTTCCGTGTCCGCCTCAACCACCGGTTCGCTGTTGGTTGACCAACCGCACGCAGCCAGCATTCCCGTCAACCAAACCGTACGCATCACTAGCTCCCCCTTCTCATCTGCGGCGCCACTATACCCAACGAACGTACACGAACACAGGAAGAGAAACGGCCTGCATCGGGCCTCGCTGGGGTATAGCTGGGGTATAGCGAGTAGCCCCAATACCCCCTGCACCCTACAGTTTCCACACGTCAATCAACCCGTAGTGCGCGTCACACAGACGGCAGCGCAGTTCGGGCAGAGAACACCTGGGGAGACAGCATGGCCGAGATTTTTGGTGGATGGGTTCGAACATCCAACGAGCAGGCGAAACCGGTCGTACAGCGGCTACGACCAGGCAAGTGGGCTTGGCTCGGCGTACTGGGCATCGTCCTTCCACAGATGTCGAACGCGCAGAGCATCGACCCTTCCGCAATGGTCCACCCCACCGCCTCTATCGAGGCCACAGCGACCATCGGAGCTCGCGTTGTTGTGGGTGCCTACGCGGTCATTGGCGCCAACGTCACCTTGCAAGCGGATGTCTATGTGGCTGCGCGAGCCACGGTGAACGGGTCCGCAGGTACGCCGACAGTCCTTGGCACGAACACCATCATTGGGCGGCAAGCGACCGTTGGAGCGGGCTCAACACTGGGAGCAGACTCCTTGGTCGGACGGGCTGCTGAGATTGGCGTAGGCGCTTCGTTTCCCAACGGGGTCGACCTTGGGTACGCCGCCGTCGTCGGCGACTATGTCCGTGTGGATGCCTCGGCGGTACTCGGAGCCTGGAGCGTCCTAGGTGGAACCGCAGATGGCCCCGGTTTCGCCGTGGACTGCTCTGCCGACCTGGTTGTGGCACGCGGGGCCTCCATCGCAGCGTCGTCCCCCTACTCGCTGACCTGTGAAGCCGGAACCCAGGTCATCATTGGACCGAACACCACGGTTGGCGGTGGAGCGGTGCTTGGTGGGGACCTGAGAGTCCTCAAGGACACCGTGATTGGCAGCGGTTTTCGCACGCTGGGAGACGTGCGGATTGGTCGCAATGCGAACCTTGCAGATGATGTGGAGGCCGGCGATAGGGTTGTCATGCGGAATGCCGTGGAGGTGGGACAGGCAGCGGTGTTCGCGGCAGATGCGTACCTGCCGCGCGGGCATGTGGAGCCGCCGGGTGACACCTACGGTTGCCTTGGCGACGGGTTCTGCCCACAATCCGGCAACGTGTACTTGTGCGGCGCCCACACCTTCAGCGGTCTGCATGTTCCGGCTGGTGTGAGCATCAAGTGTACCTACGGATGCAATTCTCCAATCGACTTGACCATCAACGGTGATGTGCTCATCGAGGGCACTGTCGACCTGACGGGTCGGTCTGGCAGGAACTGGTATGGCGTCCGCGGGGGCACACCCGTCCCAACTGCTGGTGCGCCCGCCGGATGCGGTGGTTCCCGTGGCGGTAACTCACAATACGGCGCTGGCCTAAATGGCAGTGGCCCGAGCGGCGGTGGTGGAGGCGGGTTCGCGGGAGGAGGAGCGCTGGTCAATGGACAATTCACGGGCCCTATCGGCAGCGGTGGCAGCGGAGGAGGGTTCGCCACCGCCGGCTCAAGCGGGGCGGGCGCAAACTCTACTCCTGCCGGAGGCATAGTCGGCAGCGCACAGTTCACCTCGCTGGTCGGCGGGAGTGGTGGCGGAGGCGGCGGCGGAGGTGACGGCACTACCAACATCAAGGTCACGGGTGGCACAGGTGGTGCGGGAGGCGGCGCTCTGCGCATCAATGCGTCAGGCACCGTTGAGATCACCTCAGGAGCCAGCATCCTGGCAATTGGAGGGCCCGGGGGCAACGCACATAGCAATGGACTGTCCGGAGGCGGTGGGGCTGGATCTGGCGGGTCAATCTGGATTCAAGCCAATGACATCATCAACGATGGTGAAGTCCGCGCTACCGGAGGCCGCAACACGCACAGTCGGAGTCGCGGCGGCGACGGTCGTATCCGCGTCGACACCACCGGTGGCATTGAGCCCACCGGCGTGTTCGCCCCCGCCATCGGGTACACCGGCTCTCTGTGAGCCCACCCCCAGCTACCTCAGAGTCGCTCACCTGTCCGTCTTCGCGGATGGGGACGCGCCCAACTGCTCTCAGCGTGCGCCAAACTCTCCAAGATAGCGTTAGTCTGCCAGCCGATTGGAGTCCCGATGCGCTGGCTTTCCCTACTCGTTCTGCTGACCGTCGCCTGTGACAAAGAGCCGACGAGCGTCGATACAGACACCGACCTGTCCACCGAGGTCGACACCGATACTGAGGTCGACACTGACCTTGACTCCGACACAGACTCGGATGTCGATACCGACAGTGAAGAAGACACAGACGTCGACTCCGACACCATCGTCATCATCCCTGACACCTGCCCAGATGACGCCCTTGTCGGCGACCCCGGCTGTGATGACGTGTGCGACGACGGGGAAGCCAACAGCGTGGACTGCGATGGTGTGTGCGAAGAGGCAGACCAAGCCCCCGACTGCGACGGCGTCTGCGACATCGGCGACGGCCTCACCTCAGACTGTGATGGAACGTGCGACAGCGACGAGAGCGGCCCGGACTGCGATGGCGTGTGCGACGAGGGCGAGACCGGCCCCGACTGCGACGGCGTGTGCGACGACGGTGATAGCGCTCCCGACTGCGACGGTATCTGTTCACCAGACGACGCAGGGACGACCGACTGCAATGGCCTGTGTGAAGACGGCGAGGACGCAAGCGTGGATTGCGACGGCGTGTGCGGTACCGGCGATTCAGGGCCCGACTGCAACGACCTGTGCGAAGCCGAAGAGAGCAACTCGATTGACTGCGACGATGTGTGCGACGACGGCGAAGAAGGCACGGTGGACTGCGAGGTCGTGGAGGAGGTCAGCTTCCCGTCCGGCGCTAGCCCCTGCGGACTCGCCTACGATGAACGCACCGAGACCGTCTACCTGATCCGATGCTTCGGTGCAGACATCCTCACCTTTGCTACAGACGGCACTCCCGGACCGACCCTCGCTCGTCCCGCAGAACCCGCCGACGACGTGGACCTCGACATTGCCCCGACCGACTTCCTGCTCGGCACCTTCCCGGTTCCCGCCGGAGCCTTGCTGTTCCACAACGGCGAGTCCGGCGTGGTCGAGACCTACGTTGTCGACACCACCGACAGCAGTATTCTCGCCTCGCTCACCACCACCTTTGGTGCGTCGCACGTGGTCGGTGGCAGCTACGACAGCGTCAGCGGAAACCTCGTGTACATCCAAGACAAAAACGTCAGCGCACCCAACGGAAATGCCATTGCACAGGTCAACGCACAGACGGGTGAGTTCATCGATGCATTCCCAACAATGCCCGCCTTCCAAGTCAACTACGGAGACGTGGACGTGTGTCAGTCCACCGGGAATCGCTTCGCTGTGAGCAGCGACGAGAGCACCGTGGCGGAGTTCACCCCAAGCGGCGTTCTCGTTGGCGAATACGCCTTTCCAGCAACGGTCAGCGGCGCCAGCGGTATCGATTTTGACGACTCCACCGGTGAGGCCTGGATTGCCGCATTCACCGGTCAAGTGTGGCGGGTCGATGGCCTGCCCTGTCCACCTCTCGGTCTTCCAACCATTCCACCGGCAGGCCGCTAATGGGCGTATTGACTGACATTTCAGCCGAGTCTCCGGCCCTGGCCATCCTGCAAGCGGCCCTCAACGGACCTTTGGCGCGCTTCAGCCAGTCCGAGGCCGACGTTCCGCCAGAGGTCACACCGTTTGCCCCCCACGGACACGCCTCCGTCTTCGGAGTGGTTGTGCCAGCCCCTGAGGTCACCTCCCCTACCTGGTATGCCGCCTCATTCCCTACTCAAGGGCAAGCCACGCTGTACCGAACCATTCATGCGGGGGCTGTCGCTTGGGTCCAGCCGTTGTCCCGCATGGAGAGCAGCGTTGGTGCCTTGGCCAATGCGCTGTACAGCGTCCCCGACCTGCGCGTCGCACTGCCCGTTGACTACCTAGAGCTCGAAGGCGCGGACGGCTTGCCGGTGTGGGTCCCCAGGTGGTCGTGGCGCGAGTCCGACGTCGGCGCCCTTGTCGCGCCCCATGACGTACCCGACAGACTTGCCGACTTGGTCGGAGCCGGCCGCCCAGGATCAGCCCTTCAACTGGGCCGGTACATGACGCACCAGCTGCGTAAATACCCCGACCAACGGTCACTCACCGAGGCAATCTGGCGCGAACTCTCCCACGCTTATCGCGCCCTCAATCGCCCAAACTACGGAGCGAGAGCCGACCGTCTCGGCGGTGTCGAACCTGGTCTGACCCTGCACAAAGCAAAACCAGGAGAGGTTCCCCTCACCCACTTAGCGAGCGTATCCGCGCGGTTGAACAGCGACCTACCAGGGTTCGCCGGAGTGATCGGCGGACACGTCACCATTGAACGTGCTGTCCGCACACGCGGGGCTGAGGAGCTTGTACTGCACGTCACCGTTTCCCTAGACCCAACCCGTCGTCACGATGGCGCAGACATGGCCCACGTGCTCCTCGTGCAAGCTCTAGCAACCGAGGTTGCGTACGGCCCCGTTGTTGGCGAGGTCGCCCGGTGCTGCCAGCGCATCCCACAGGGAACGCCCAGGCCGCCAGCCAGTGATGCCGAAGGACAGCGCATCTTTGAGCGTGGCTACGTCATCGTTAGCGGAGCGAGATCCCTCGACCCGAAAGAAGGGGACCTCAACACATTCGTTGCGTTTCGATAGGTACCTTGGGAGCCAGAGCGGCTCACACCGATTCGCTCAAGACTCCCGCAAACCGTCCGATACCAACTCATGCAAACACCCGACCTCGCACGCGCGTCCTCCTCCCTCCAACACAGCCCCAACAACCCAGATGCCTGGGTACAGATGGGGCGGGCTCTTGCAGCCCGTGGCGTTCGCGACGAGCCAGCAGCGTGCTACCGACAAGCGCTCTTCTTCGAGGCCGAGCACGCCGATGCCCTGATTGCACTTGGACTAACTCTGCTACGAACCGCTGAGGTGCGCGAGGCTGGCCGTTGCTTCGCCACCGTCTTGGCCAAAAACCCCGACCATCCCGAAGCACTCGGCGGTGTCGCGATGGTGCTCGAGCGCCAAGGTGACCTCGATGGCGCCTGGCAGGTCATTCAGAGCAGCCGCAGAGATGTGCCGATTATTGCAATGGCAGCGGCATCCGTTGGGCCGCGCGTTGGCAAGACCCGAGCCGCTTCCAAGCGGGTGACACGCACCTTAGCGGCCTTCCCGAATACCCTCGCCCTGGTGTTTGCTCACGCTGACTTACTGCACCGCCTGAGGAAACACTCCGATGCATTCGCGGTGTATCGAGAAGCGAATCGCCTACAGGGCGGGACCTTCGACGCACAGAGCCACCTTGCCTCCATCGATGCCCACATTGCGTCTATGGGCACCTTCCACACCTCCATCCAACCGGGTCCCGGTGCAGGACGTCCGGTGTTCATTGTGGGTATGCCACGCAGTAGCACGTCGTTGGTCGAGCAGATCTTGTCCTGCCATCCAGACATACACGCCAATGGCGAGATGGAAGCACTGCGTGACATTGCGGTATCTTTGGGCGGATACCCGCTTCCCGAGCTGTCGAATAGCACCCTCAAAGACGGCCGAAATCGCTATCTCGCCGCCCTGGGGCCTCACGGAAGCCGCGCCACGGACAAGATGCCCAACAACGTGCTCCACCTCGGACTCGCAGCACGCTTGACCCCAGAAGCACGCGTCATCTACGTGGTCCGCGACGCGCGCGATGCTGCCATGTCCTGTTTTCGCCAACCGTTCGGAGCTGGGCTGCCTTGGGCAAACTCTCTCGCTGGAATCGCAGCCTGGTCCACTGGTGTTCAACGCCTGATGTCGCACTACCAAGACGCACTTCCCCTGCCCATCCACACCGTCCACTACGAAGACCTCGTCAGCAATCCCCTGCCGACCATTGAAGCGCTGTTGGGGGCATTGGCCCTTCCCTTTGACAGCGCGTGCCTCAAGCCACACGAACACCGCAGAATAGTGGCAACCCAATCGCACGCAGCCGTCACCGAGCCCATGCACACCCGGTCCATTGGCAACAGCGCGCCGTATACAAAGTGGCTAGCCAAGTACATGTAGAGCGGTACCGCTTTCGGTTGACCCGGGTTGCGCTGTTCGGGTAGTGCCGTCGCATTCGGTGCGATTCGAATTCTGCCCATCAGAGAATCGGGCGCCGATACCCCAACATGATTATCTCGCCTCCTTTGTGTGAGGTCTTCATGTTGCTATCGCTCGTACTCGCCGCTTCAACTGCCATTGCCGGCTGTGAGCCCCGTGAACTCACACTTCCGGAAGACCTAGATGTCGCCAAGAACTCTGTGGTTCTCATTGAGCACAGCAACGGACTTGGTTCGGGCGTAGTCGTAGGAGATAACGGCGACATCCTGACCGCTGCCCACGTCGTCGACACAGACCAGGAGATTACTGTACAGCTTCTCTCTGGCCTTTCTCTGGTTGCAGAGGTCATTCACCGCGACGAATTGCTGGACATCGCACTCTTACGCCTACCCGGGTCTGGTCACTCCTGTCTGACATTGGTCAGCGAGCCACAGGGTACCGGACAGGACGTGTTTGTCATTGGCGCACCCGCTGCCCGAGAGCTTGCAGCCAGCGTGTCGAAGGGCGTGGTCAGCGGCTACCCGACCATTGAGGAACAACGGTATTTGCAGACCGATGCCAGCATCAACCCTGGAAACAGCGGCGGTCCCATGATGAACGCCCAAGGTCAGGTCATTGGTATTGCTCGCGCAAAGATCAACGGCGAAGCGTACGAGGGCCTCGGATTCGGTCTACCGGGAGACATTGCCCAGGCCTGGCTCGACGCCCCATTCAGTCGCTCGATGGCAGCGGCACCGTCTGGCGGCGGCCCCCAACGCTCCCTGTCTGAGAGGCCAGCTCCTGGGTATGGCCGGGTCCACTTTTCGTCCGAGCAAGCCGGCACACAGTTCAAGACCCGAAGCTTGCTCGGCTCCAACGTTGTCGGCAGCTACGTTGTGACCACGTACGAAGACATCGTGTTGTGTACCGCCCCGTGCGCCGTGGACCTCCCCGTCGGACAGACCACCATCTACGGCCAACACCGAGACCACTCAACACGCGCCCGCCGGCTGTGGGTTGAAGACGGCGTTCCACTCTATGCAGACGGCAAGCCCATTGCCCTGCGAGGCCGGTACATCGCAGGACTCATCTTGTTTACGACGGCCCTCACCGGTGGAACTCTACTCGCGGTCAGCTCTGCCGAGACCGACTGGGACACCGGTCGAACCAGCGTCAACGAGCTAGCCCTGGGCGGTGCCATCGCGAGCGGTGTTGTCGCCGGTCTCTCCATCCCGCTCATGTTCGGCGGTGGCCGCATCAAGCTACACGACGAACCCGTTCAGACCGCTCCGAGGTAGCTCCGGCGACTGCGTTGGTGCAGCGGAACTCCTGCTGGACTCAGACCCGCCTTACGCACGTCCGACGTCTCCAGAGCGCATCTGCCTTCTCTTCTGGGGTCAGCTGAATGTCGCTCAAGGTCGCTGCCGAGCGAATGCCAGGCTCCGACGTGAACCGCACGTCCGCACCATCTAAGGGAATAAAGAAGGCGAAGCGTGCGCCAGTTCCTTCGACGTGGGGCAACAGTGCCAGCTCGCCGCCGAGACTGCGTGCAGCAAGGGCGCTCACGTGAAGACCAAAGCCGCTACCGGTCGCCTTCGTTGTATATCCATGCTGAAAGATGCGTTCGCGCTGGTTCTCGGGCACACCGGGCCCGGTGTCTCGCACCACCAAGCGGACCGCTGAATCGACAATCTGCGCGTCAATGTGGATGACTCGTTCGGTGTCACTCTCACGCATAGCGTCGGCGGCATTGCGGATAAGGTTCACCAAGACCTGAACCACCTGATGCGCTTCGGTGACCACGTTGACGTTCGGGACGAACCTGGCTTCAACCCTCACCCCTGCCTGCTCAATCATGGGTCCGGCCAGCTCAACGGCCTGATTCACAAGCGTCCGAATCGCGGTATCCTCTACCAGACCTCCGCTTCGGGCGTGCTTTTGCTGAGCGGCCACAACAGACGCCACATGAGCGACGCCGTCGATGAGTCGGTCGAGTTCAGCGACCGAGAGCTCACGCTGGTTGTGAACCCGGCGGGCCACAGCAGCCAGGTAGCGCTGAATGGCCTCTCGGTCGGCATCTGGGTCCGACAGCAACTCAACCGTTCGCTCTAGCCGCCGCTCAAGCGCGTCATCTTGAGCGGTATCTCTGGCCAAATGCGCGGTCACCGCTACCGTATTCAGGGCATTGCCCATGTTGTGCAGCACACCTGTTGCAACCTCAGCCATACCGGCGAATCGTGCTGTTCGAAGCAGCTGACTCTGCGCTTCCTGTAAGGCCGACTGGGTCTGCAGGTGCTGCTCGACTTCTCCTTGCAATGACACGTTGGCACTGGCCAGTCGCCCGCGTGCAATCTCTGCACTTCGCACTGGAGTGACTCCAAGTACGTAGACAATGGCCAGCAAGAAGCCCATCTCGAATACGGCGGACCCCGCACCCATTTGAGACGTCTCCACCACCGTCGGAAACACGTCGTTCGCGCGCGCTACAAACGTTCCTATCATGGCCAGAACGGCGAGAATAGCAGACCAGAGGCCCGCCCGTGCTCCGCCAATGTTGTGGCCAATCAGCGGCACCGTCACCAGCCAAGCGTACGCCCAAGAGTGCTGGCCTTCAGCATAAATTTGTACGCACTGAAGGCCAGTCATGACCAATGCAGCCAGCACCGCGATGACTGTGGTCGATACACGCACGCGGTTTAGGAACGGCAAGCAGAAACCGAACACCCCTGCCAACAGGTGCGACCACGTCATCGAATCTGAGGATGAGGTGGCCCAATACAAGCCCGCGAACACAAAGCCGGCAGAGCCAAACACCCAGGCGAAACCACATGAATTGTACACCCGCGCAACGTATGCATGGTCATCACGCCGGTCAGGCGGAACAAACCAATCCAGCATTGAGTGTCGCGTGCCTGCCTCCTGTCCTCCCCATCGGACCGAATGTCCCAAACTGTACGCGAGGCTGTCGCAATTCACCGGACATCGTCACCGACCATCCGACAGGGTAGACCATGTGTTCACCGCACACCGCGGTCGTGGCAGTCTCACTCCAGCCTTTCATGGCACACCACTCTGGATCCATCATGCTTACCCTGCTGTGTACTCGCACCTGAAGCACGTGTCGCAAGGCGGTCGCCTTGCTCAACGAACACAACCGCGCGTTCACCTACCGAGACACCACGAAGGAACCGCTCAGCGACCCTGAGCTCCGAGATGTTCTTCGCAAGCTCGGTGTTGGCCCATACGATGTCCTGCGCAAGCGAGACGCGACAAAGGCAGGCCTGTCGGGCAACGAGTCGGATGACGAGCTCATCGCCCTGATGGTCGACAATCCCCGATTGGTTCAACGCCCCATTGCGGTGACCGAGGACACCGCTGTCCTAGGGCGTCCTGTGGAGAACCTTCACGCCGTTGTGTGACTGAAGGAATCACCTAGGCCGCCACACAACGGGGGCCTAGGAGAGCCAACATGTCCCTATCCAACTGTGTTCCAGCGCTCATCATGCTCAGCGCCTGTGGCGGCGCTGATCAACTGAACCCATTCTTGGTCAGCGACCCACCCGACCTCGTCTTGGGTGTAGACGGTCCGCCGGTGATCATTCAGCTCCAGAACTTCCGCGCGTTCCCGGTCCGCGTGACCCGTATCGAATCGCCCGATGACTCCCTGTTGTTGATACACGAGCCCCTGCCGTGGCGGCTGGCTGCCAACAGCGAAGCGCCACTCTTGGTGAGCTTTCACCCGTGGGCTGCCTCCGTCGATACCGTCATTGAAGTCGAGGGTCCGGAGGGCACCCTAGACGTTCAAGTCACTGCAGTCCTGTGCGACCAAGACCGCGACTCCGTCCCAGGAATCGTGTGTGGCGGAGACGACTGCGACGACCAAGACGACAGCGTCTTCCCAGGGGCACAAGAGGTCTGCAACGGCCTAGATGACGACTGCAACGGTGAGGTTGACGAAGACCTCGAGACCGTCACCCTGTACGCAGACAACGACAACGACCGCTTCGGAGACCCCAACAACACCATAGACGCGTGCGGTCCCCTCAACAGATACGTGGACAACTTCGGAGACTGCGACGACACCAACCGCAGGATCAACCCAGACGCGGATGAGTTCTGCAGCGGCATTGACGAGAACTGCGACGGCCTCATCGACTACCGCGCTGTCGACCGACGCATCCTCAACGTGGACAGCGACGGCGACGGCTTCGGAAACCCGGACATCTTCACGCGCGTCTGCCCCGGAACCCCCGGGTACACCACGGACGGTCAGGACTGCAATGACCAGGACGCAGACGTGTCCCCCAGTGCTGAAGAGACCTGCGACGGCCAGGACAACGACTGCGACGGCGAGACCGACAACGACCCGACCGACCCGCTTCTCGGCTACGTCGATCGAGACGATGACGGCTTCGGAGATGACATGGCACCGGTTGTCGACTGTGTTCTGACGGACGGCGTCTCAGCGATTGCAGGCGACTGTGATGACAACGACGCCAGCCGCAACCCCGGCGTGCAAGAGACCTGCGACGGCCTCGACAATGACTGCGACCAAGATGTGGACGAGGACGTACAGGACTGCCTACCCGACTGCTCGGTGCCTGTGGCTGGACTCGCCAACACGATGTCTGACCTGCGCACCACTACGCCAAACATCCTGGACACAACCGGGCCAGGCATTGTGGGGGACGGCGACTTCGCCCGCGCCCTCGCCCTCGGAGACGTCAACAACGACGGGTGCGACGACATTGTGGTGTCTGCCACATCATCGCAGCCTGGAGACGACCGAGGCATGGTCTACGTCTTCCACGGTCCGATTCTTGGCGCACTGCACACCGAAGACGCCAACGCCACCTACTGGGGCGACGACGCCTCTTTCGGTGAGACGCTAGCGGTCCTTCCAGCCACAGACGCCCCGTCACGCGTCGCAATCGGCGCCTCCGCAGCCACGGATGCTGCGGTGTTCGTCTTCGACGCAGACAGCGGAGTGTTCGACGTTCAAGATGCCGCACTACGCATCTCGCAACCCGCCAACCCGCTGGCATTCAGCACACTGCTCGGCAGCGGAGACATCGACGATGACGGGGTCTCCGACCTACTCATCTCCGAGCAAACCGAAGACCAAGCCACACTGTGGGCAATGCCCGGTGACTTGGTCGGCATGCCGGACGTGGCGGAATCGTCCCTCTTCACCGCGGTCAGCGACACCCCGGACATTGGTGCAGCGGTCATCGGAGACACCAACGACGACGGACTCACAGACATCGTGGTCCGAGCCTCGGCAGACGCCAGCACACGCATGGCCGTCTTCACCGGTCCTGTCGCTGGAACGCTTGACCTGTCCACAGCCCCGTCGACCGATGCCGTCGGCCCCATTCTCTCCGCAGCGGGAGATCTGGACGCAGACGGCCGAGCAGACTTCTTCTTCCAATACAGCTACGATACCGTGGATGGCGTACGCTTCGGCTACAAACTCATGCCGAGCAGCAATCCCCAGCCGTGGTCCATTCGAGCCGGCGTACTCACCCTCGAAGACGCACGCTCAGCCGTCGCAAGCGACCTGGACGCCGACGGCTATGGCGACTTCATCACGAGTACGTCCGCCGGAGTGTGCGACATGCCGGACCGTGGGACCGTGGCCATTGGGTACGGGGCAAAGCCAGCAAGCACCTACATTCAAGGCCTGTCTTCTCGGACCGTCAGCGGAGCCAACATCGGCGACCTCCTCGGCGACATTCTCGCGAGCGGCGACCTCAACGGTGACGGCCTTGAGGACATTGTAGCGACCATGCCTGGCTGGGACACCGACTCCAGCGTGGATAGCGGAGGCGCCTTTGTCTTGTACGGCCTGCCACGTGCTGACGAACAGCTCCCGAACGCGCTGCCATCGGTCGAGCAGTGTGAGACCGACGTGGCAGAAGACCTCGGAGACCTCACCGTTGGCTACCAGTTCTGCCTGCGCACCTCCGAGCCCATCATCACCGAAGACAGCGGGTGGATGTACGACATTCACGCCACCGTACTTGTTGCAGGAGACCTACCCGGCGACGCCGAGTGGTCCCATCCAGGCACACGCCACTTCAGCAGCTGCACCCTTCCCGTTGTTGTGGCGACCTTAATGGGCGACGACGGCATCACCTACGAGCTACGCGCCGACACCACGCCAACAGCGGACACCGCGCTCTGGGCTGGCCAGCGCGTACGAATCGGCCTCGCTGGCCTCGCATCCAGTCCAACCTCCGGCTCAACCTACTACTGGAATCAGGCCATCGCAGATGCCGACGGGCTCATCATGGGGTTCCATAAGGGAAGGCCGAACTGGTGCAACAACCCCCTATCCTACCACTTGTGGGACATGCAGGAGGTCTGCGGCGAGACCCAATCCGGCACCCTCACCCTCCGGCAGCGGGTCAATGGCGTAGTGCTCGAGTCGGGGGCAACGTCCCGAATCGACACGTCGAGCGGGCCCATGCTGTTCCGCGAATATGCCAACCGAGACCTACTGAGCAGCGGCACGGGGACTCAGCGGTTCAAAGAGTTCTCGGTTGCGCGTGACCGGACTCCTGTGACGTCAGAGTCGCGCTGACATCCGGCTGCCGTTTGAGTCCTGGTGATTCCCTGTTGCCCATTGTGTGAACATCGTTTACTTTAGTAAACATGATTCACACATCTGTTCAGAAGCGAAGGCTCTTGCGAGAGGGTCAGATCTTAGATGAGGCCCTGGCCATCATTGCCGAGACCGGTCTTGGCGGACTCACCGTGGCCCGTTTGTCCAAGCGCATGGGCTGGACGGTCGGCGCTATGTACCGGTACTTCTCTGGGAAGGACCAGCTAATTGCCGCGTTGAACGCACGGGTTCTAGTCGCCTGGACCGTGCGAATAGACACCCTGCTCACCGAGCACCCCACAGCGTCCGCACGGGAGCGCCTGGTCGCTGTGATGGACGTGTGGATTGACCTGGCACATGAGCGCCCGGCCGAGTTCGGCCTGATCTCACTCACCCTCGCTGACCCAAGGCACCTTGTTCAGGACGTCGCAGATGCCGTACACGTCCCCGCAATGCTCGGGCTGCTGACTCGTGTGAGCGACCTGCTGCGCGCGGCGGCCCAGTCAGGTGAGCTGACCGCCAGCGATGATGCCTTCCGTCGCGCGCTACAGCTCGTGTTCGCCTGTCACGGCGTCCTTCAGCTGCGCAAGCTCGAGCGCTTCGACGCCGCCCTGTTCGACACCCGCGCTCTCGCCCGTCGCACCGTGCAAGACCTACTCACCGCCTGGCAGACACCATGATTTCATTTTGCTTCGGAGCGCTCGGCTGGACTCTTGCCGAGTACCTGATTCATCGATTCGACGGACACGGCATGAAGGGCAGAACCCCGTCTTCGAGGGAGCATCTGGCGCATCACGCGGACCCCATGTACTTTGCAGCGACTTGGAAAAAACTCACGACAGCGGCCGTTGTCGTCTGTGTGTTGTGGGGACTGGCCGGTGCCCCCTTCGCCGTCGGATTCGTCACCATGTACCTCACCTACGAGGTGGTCCATCGCCGCATCCACACCCACCGTCCCATCGGCCCGTACGGTCGTTGGGTACGTCACCACCACCTACTTCACCACCATGCCAACCCGCGCCTAAACCACGGTGTGACCAGCCCCATCTGGGACGTGGTCTTCCGAACCTACCAGCGCAAAGACGTGGTCAATGTGCCGTCGAGACGCGCGCCTACGTGGCTGCGTGACCCTGAGACAGGCTTGGTGGCTGACGCATTTAGCGGTCGGTACGCGATTCGCGGCAGTCCTCGCACCTAGGCGCAGAACACTAGCGCCGAGTCATCGAACCCAGATCTGGCCCCAAGCCTGCACGCTGCACCAACCCCGATGGAACGGTGCCCAGGTAAGGTTGTGGATGCCCAGCCCCCTACCGTCTGTGTGACACACAGAATCCGTGCCAAGAATCTCGGCGTTTCCATGGGCAAAGGCGGACAGGTAGGACGCGTTGCCAATCCACCAGTGGCCACCCGCCGCCCACGATGGCGTGTTGGAGTAGTTGATGGTCCACTCGTCACAGGTGGTGGCCCGAATTGCGGTCTCGGTCTGGCGAAGCGCGAAGTCACAGTCGCCCCGGTAGAAAATCTCCGCGCCGAGCGTGCCAGTCCCGTTGCCTGGTGTTGTGAGCCAGTAGGCAATGTCGCTACCACCGCGGGTGCGAATGTCGTTGATCAGCGTGTCGCTCATCTTGTGAAGCGCGCCATTGCCCGGATTGGCCGGGCTCGTGGCGTACGGCAGGAAGGTGCCATTAATGCCGCTCACGGTGAGGTCGCGATTGAGGCCCGCTGACAGCGCCAGGGTCCAGCCGCCATCGTGGTTCGTCTGGTCGCAATACACGGTGATGTCGCCGTACGCGGACCCACTGCCGTCCGGGTCGATGATGTACACACCGTCTCCCGTGTCACCTAGGTAGGCGTAGGGAGCAGTTGGCCGCCGATATTCTTCGCAGCTCTTGGCAGCCCGGCCATCCTGCCAGCGCTTGATGCCGCCGTTGTCTTGCAGCACAACCGTGCCGAGCACTTGCCAGGTGGACCCGTCACAGAACCGCAGCTTGTCGAGGTCATCGTCGAACGCGATGGCCCCGGTGTCCGTGCAGGCGCTGTCCGCGAAGGTCCTGACGGGAACGTGGGTGGCCGTGTCCGCCAGAGCGGCAGCCGGTACTCGCGTCAATGCCTGGCGCGGCATCAAGGCAGCTGCGCTATCCACTGCGACATCCACCCACACCGAGCTCGCAAAGTCGTCGCTAGAGACACCGGTGAGGGTCAGGCTGTAGTAGCCGTCGTCCAACGGGACGTTCATGTAGGTGTCGGTCCACAGCCGGTCTGACTCGGACAGACTGTCGGCGTCCTTCCACAACGACACGGTCAGTGTGTGTTCGCCAGAGACGGGGCCTCCGATACCATCGAGCACCCGCCCAGTGTGGGTGAGGTCGACTGGGACGGCAGCCGCCACGAACGGTGTAAACAAAAGAGCGAAACCGAACAAGCGCATAGGACCCCCGAGCCGCCAGTGTACCGCGAAAGAGCAAAAATGCGACGTCGCATAGATTGTTGTTGCTTTATCTACTCACCAGTAGATAAGATGAGGCATGGCCCGTCCAAAGACTGATACAACCGTTGCTGCTACACCGCTCCGCATCCTTGCGGCGGCTCAAGAAGCATTCGCCGCCAGCGGCTACGAACCCGCTACCCTGGCAGATATCGCCAGAACGGTCGGCATCCGTAGGCCCTCACTGCTCTACCACTTTCCGTCCAAGGAAGACCTGTACGGCAAGGTGGTCGCACAGGTGTTCGGTCAGATGGGCCAAGCGCTGCTGCAGGCACAGGAGCAGCCCGGCGACTTCGAAGAACGGCTGCTTGCCCTCGCGTTCACGTTCGCAACATTCGTTCAAGACAACCCGGCATGCGCGTCGATCGTAGTCCGCGAGCTCGTGGCGCCGGACGGTCCCGGGCACGCACTCCTACGCGACCAAGCAGTGCCGCTCTTCGACGGTGTAGTCGCCTGGATTGAGTCGGAAGGCCGCGGCCGACTTCGACCAACGGTCAACGTGCGCTCTGTCGCCCTACACATCGTCAGTGACGCCCTGCTGCGCAACGCCACGGGCCCCCTGCGCGGCGACCTGTGGGGGGCCATTGGGCCCGAACACAGTGTGGCTGTTGCCCGCTCCATCCTGCTCGGTCCGGAGGTCTCATGAAAGCGCTACCATTCCTCTCCATCTACCTTCTCGCTCCTGTCATTTGGCTTGGAGTCGTGCTTGGTGGCGCCTGGACCTGGCTCACTCCAGTGGTCTTGTTCATTGGCCTGCCGCTCATCGACCTGCTCGCCGGCACAGACACCGGCGAGACGGCAGCCGAAGGCGCTGAAGCGGCACCCTTCGACAACCTGTTGAGGGGATGGCTTGTCGTTGGAGCGCTGACGCACATCTGGGTGCTGCATCACATCACCACCGCCCCGCTCTCGGCTGTTGAGACCACGGGTCTGGTCGTAGGCATGGCGCTTGTCAGTGCCACGGCATCGATCAACATCGCCCACGAGCTCATGCACCGAAAGCGTCCTCTGGACCGTGGTATTGCCGAACTGATGATGCAGTCGGTGACGTATCCCCACTTCTGCGTCGAGCACGTGCTCGGGCACCATCGACACGTCGCCACCCCCCTCGACCCGGGAACGGCACGCCTCGGCGAGAACCTGTACGCCTTCCTGCCACGAAGCGTGCTGGGCGGACTCAAGAGCGCCGTCGCGCTGGAACGAAAGCGGTGTGAACGCCGCGCGATTCCCGTATACAGCCTACGAAACCGGAACACTCGCTACCTCCTGGGCGCGCTTGCTCTGCACGCCGGGGTCGCTGCGGCATTCGGACCTGCGGGCTGGCTGTTCTTCTTGGCACAGGGCGTGGGCGCGTTCTTGCTGCTCGAGGTCATCAACTATGTGGAGCACTACGGTCTACTGCGAGTCGAGACGTCTCCCGGGAAGTACGAGCGCGTAGCCCCTCGGCACAGCTGGAACGCCAACTTTCGCGTGACAAACTGGTGGCTATTCAACCTTCAGCGTCATGCTGACCACCACGCAAACGCAAGCCGACCGTACTACCGGCTTCGTGCAATGGAGGGTAGTCCAGAGCTTCCACTCGGGTACCCGGCAATGGTTTTGTTAGCCTTCGCAACTCCGCTTTGGCGAAGCGTGATGGACCACCGCGTTCAGGCCGTTCGCCATGAGAACTCAGAGAGAGCGGACGTGGCCGTCTAGGTACTGCCAGCGTCCCGGTCACGCGACCTCTCGTTCCGCTGCCCACGTCGCGACACGATGGTAGTTGTCGAGTTGGTCTGGATGAAATCCACGCCGAAAATAGTCGCGTATTCCAGCACGCACAGTCGGCGTCATGAGCCCACCGCGACGACGAGTCCGACGCTGTCGCCTCAACTCCCCTCGTGTGAGCCGGTCTTGCCGGAGTAGGCGGCGACTTGCAACCGTGGAGAACACGAACAAGCCAGACAGCCCCACCAGCATTCCCAGAATCCGCAGCCAGTAGCGCCCGTCAACAGCGTTGAAGACATCAAAAGCGACGGACTTGTGCTCGATTTCCTCGGCCGAATGCCACAAGAATAGTTCCCGCATCGCCGGGTAGGCGTGGTCGAGTCGACCATCTACAAACGCGGACTCGGCCATACACGCCGTCAGATGTTCCAGTGCCACTGTGACGGACAGACTCATCGACGCCGGAGCCAAGGGCTCGGCAACCTCGAACGCGAGCCACTTGTACACCTTGAGGAATCGACGAACGGAGTAGCCCTGGGCTTCAAGAAGCTCAATCACGTCATCGTGGGCCTGACCGTGCAGCGCCTCCTGCGCAAAGAAGCCGCGCACACGAGTCTTCAGCTCGGGGTCATCGATCTGTCCGAGGAACCGCCGCACGCTCCGAATGAAGAACCGCTCCCCTTCTGGGAACAGGATGTGCAGCCCGTTCGCGGCGTGGGTAGCCACAGCATTTCCGCCGAACCAGTGCTTGGGCAGGTCGGAGAAATCGAAGTGCATTCGCCGCGGGACAACCTGGGGTTTACTCATGTCGCTCCTATTGACCTGGATTCAACTAAGGTGTAGGAGCTTATTGAACTGGTGTCAATAAGCGCCGACAGATACAGCTAGACATGCCCAACGCCCCACGTCGATTACCGACTGAAGAACGCCGTAAACAACTTCTCGATCTGGGATTGAAGCTGTTCAGCACACGGTCGTACGAAGACATAGAAATCTCCGAGATAGCTACCCTCGCCGGTGTCTCAAAAGGCTTGCTGTACCACTACTTTGGCAGCAAGAAGGACTTCTACGCCGCGGTCGTGGAGCTTGCCGCCGGCCAACTCACAGACGCGATTGAAGCCCCACAGGGCGTGCCGGGGCTCGCGCGCGCGCGTGCTGGCATCGAAGCCTACTTGTCTTACGTCGACGAGCGGGACCAGGCGTTCCTCGCCCTCATGCACGGTGGATTGGGCGCAGACCCTAAGGTTCTCGCAGTCACGGAGCGGACCCGGGAAGCCATCGCCGACAAGGTCATGGCAGGAATCGGTATCTCGGAACCGTCACCGATCTACCGGGTGGCGGCCCGGTCCTGGCTCGGTGCGGTGGAGGCGGCAAGCCTTGACTGGCTCCGTCACCGAGACCTAGACCGTGAGCAGCTCGTGGAGCTCGCCTTGGTCTCCCTGGCCACACATATCGGCGTAGCGAGGACGTCTGACCCGCAACCCGGTACTCAGCCAGACCCCGAGCTAGTGGACATGGTGATGCGCCTGGTGATGCCGACTTGAATCGGTGACGTCCATGGGGGAAAGCGCTTGGAATGTTCACCCCACGATAGCGTCGTCCCTGCCACCACCCAAGTAAAGTGCCGATGCGGCTCACAGCCAAATGCTAGAGTCAGGCTTCAACGGAGATGACAATGCCCAAAGCAGGCCAGAAGCAGACCCCAAAGCATGCGAAACAGAAGGGCCAGGCAGGGCAAAGCGAACCGCTAGAGGACGACCTGCAAGACGACCTACAGGCTACTCCTGCTCCGCCTCGGGTGTACACATCGGGCATGACCCCCGAGCAGCAGGACCACGCAGACCGAATTCGTAGCAGGCGCGAACAGCCGCAGCTCCAGCCAAAGAACTGGACTCACGATCAGTGGATCAAGTGGCACAAGGCCCATAATGGGGCGCAATGGTCGAAGCTTCACCAGGGGGGCGACGAAGCCTACCCGGTCTCCATGCGACAGGCGTTCTGGGACTTCCGAAAGGCATATGTCGACGGCCTGATTGAGAAGGCGCGCAAGAAGTGGCCGACCCTACTCGCGAAGTCCGTTGGCAGCCGGGACATCACCTCCGACTACGACTTGACCATCTCGACTCCGGGTTCGGATGGCGACATCAAGGCCATGCGCTGGTTCAACGCGAAGGTGGCCGCCGACTTTGGAAAACAGCCTGGCACCGTCTTCGACACCAACCTGTACGCCAAGGACTACCTGGGTGTCGAAGAGAACCTCAACGCCAAGGTGGCCCAGGGCACCCAGGGCAACGACAAAGGCATCGACCAACCCAGCGCCCGACTCGCTACAAGCGACTCGCTCGACCAAGAGGTTGCGTCGCTGGTGAAGATTCGACGGTACATGAGCCCAGTCGCATACCAAGAGCACATGAACGCGGTGGTCGAAGGCATTGAAGACGTCAGCGAGCGCAAAGCCACGATTCATCAATACGAAGAGGCAGATGCCATCTACCAAATCGGCGTCGCACGGCTACTGAGAGCGTGTCAGGCGCCAGGTGGCCCAACGGTGGATGATGCCCCCGAAGATGCCGTCTACATCTTACAAAAGGCCCTTCACGACTACGAAACAGACAGCGCAGATGAGCTGCTGCGGCACAGCAACGAGCTGTACTACAAGTCCATGAAGAAAGTTCGTGGCATTCAAGCACTGTTGCGGGCCGAGCGCGCCAAGCAGCCTCCGAACGCGGTCATTGTAGATTCGTTGAGCGCACAGGCCAAGAAAGCCCAGTCTGACGCCATCTTCTTCGCCGCCGAGGCCTACCACAGCGAAGGCGCAGTCAAGCATATCGTTGCTGGACTACAAGGCGACGACGCCGGGGCGGCGCTGGCCGGCCTGACCGGTGGCGAGTTCCTCCAGTCGTTGAACGAACAGTTCGGCGACTTCCTCAAGGACTGCGCCCACTACGCAGACGCACCGGCTGGCAAGCTGTTTTACCGCAGCAGCAAGTACCTATACCGCATGTTTGACGCCGCTTACCAGCTGCGCACGCGCATTCAGAACGAAGACGCATGTCCGTGGGAGGTCGAACACAATCAGCGGTTCGATGCCGTGGCGTCGTTCGTCAAGGGAAGCCTCGTGGCGCTGCGCAAGGGCTCGGTAGAGGACGAGACCGAACGCCAGCGTCTCGCCGTCGACCACGTGTCAGATGCGCTGGGAACCAAGAGTCCGGAGGCCTACCAGGGAATCGTCACGAGCATGGTCCAACAGATGAACGCCCTCGCGCGCACCACAGTCGTCTCGGCCAAGCAGTCCGAAGACGAGGTGAGCACCTACCACAGCGCCGGCTAGGGACGGTTGACGCGGCGAGTCTGGAATGGCTACGACACCGAGACCTGGAACGCGAGCAACTCGTGGACTTGGCCTGGATGTCCCCCGCTACGCAGTTGGCCGTAGCCATGCCGTCACAACCGCAGTCCCGCATCGAGCCAAACCCAGAGCTAGCCGCAATGCGCCAGTTCCTGCCCGGCTGGCGACCGCTGAGGCTCAGCGCACGCGAATTGTAGACGTCTCGTAGCCCCAGAACGCGCCACCACCGCCTTCTCCACCGGTCGAAGCGAACCAGCCCATCTGGATTTGCGACGGAAGGATGTGCGTGACGGGGAGCTGGGTGAACGTAGTCGCGCCACCTTGGGAGCAGTCCATGTCCGCGTCGTCCACGTTGTTCACGCCAGGCTGCAGGATGTGCCAGGTATCGGTTTCATCCGCATCTTCCGTGCAGTACGTCGTCACGATAAAGTTCGCGTTGTTGCCATCTGAGATCTTCATCTCATGGGACTCGGGCGTGCTGTTTCGACCGTCCACGCTACCCGCGACCATGCGTGTGTCGTCTCCCAGCTCGCTGAGCAACGCGCGAATGGCATCGAGCTGAGCATCTGAGAAGTTGCTGCCCGTCGCCGGATTCGTGAAGGTGATGTTCTGTGTCGTGTCGCTTCCGATAGAGCCATTGTGGGTGAACTCAACGCTGCTGAAGCCATCTGTGCTCGCGATGTGTTGGTAGTGACGCGCCTGGTCTCCGGACCGACTCAGCGGGGAGTTGAGACCATGCATGGCGTACACGTCGTCCGAGCCAGCACTGGACAACGACAGGTTCATCCACCCGCCGTCCTGGGTGGTCATGTCGCACTGCACGACAAATGGGGCCACGCCGCCCGAACCATCGGGGTCGATGCGGTACTGCCCATTGCCGGTAGTACCCGCGTACTTGTACGGTGAATCCGGCCGCCGGTAGGTCTCGCACGAAGTGGCCGTCGTGCCATCGGTCCACTGTGCCGCCCCAGCAACCTCACCGATCTGTGTTCCGGTGACGATGCTCTGCCAGTTGGCCCCGTCACAGAATCGCAGCGTCTGAAGCGTGGTGTCGTAGAATAGCTCGCCATCTCGGCCAAGGCAGGCGGTCTGACCCGGTGACGACTCCATACGAACTCCCCAAGCCACTGCGGCGGACGGAACAGAAGTCAGGCGCTGCCGCGGCCCCACCACTTGAACGCCAATCTTGGTCTCGGCCCACACTTCACCCGTAGCGAACAGCTCGGTCGACAGCGTCTGCGAGCCAGAGCCCAAGACCAGACTGACATAGCCACCGGTAGCCGACACCGAGAAGGTGTCTGTCCAGTCGGCCGACGAGTCGATTTCGCTGGTGCACAGATTCACCTGGAGCACGACGCTTCCCTCAATCGGCTCTCCAATAGAGTCCAACAATCGCGCGCTGTAGGTCATCTCCATGGGCGCCGCGAGAGCGAGCTGTGGAAACACCAATAGAAAAAAACAACCCACTGCGCATGACTTTCTCCCTTGAATCACAAAGATAACATTTGAGGTCGGGGCATCCGCTACAGATCTGAGAAGGTCATGTCGCCGCACCTATCCGAAGTCGGCCACGTCCTACGCTGAAGCAGCGTCGTCGCCGCAACCGTCATCCACTCGATGAGAAGCGCCAAAGCGACAGCGACCCCACAGTCAACGCAGCCGGAGCAGAGAGGCCGACGCAACCGCCAACAGCAGGATGAGCAGCCCTAGAGCCACACGCGCTGCAAGCTCTTCCGGCGGTACCCACGCCAGGCCCGCGAGCAGCCACGGGACCGGCGCAAAGGTCAGCGCCGCGATGCCAGACCGGACGGGCCATGCAGGTACGTCCTTCTGAGTCCGACTGTCGACCTCGGGCTGCGCATGCCGAGCTGCCGAGAGCAGACTCTCGGCGTGTATCGGAGGCCCAAACAGCACGTGTAGACGGTGCCTCCAGGACGGCGCCAGAGCGGTCGCCCGAGACAGGTCGCGCCAGAAGACCAGGTTGTCCCACAGCGGATTGGTCTGTCGAAACGGCGTGGTGAGCCCCACGACGGGTTCCTCTTCCTCCTCCTGAAAGGTGCCGAACAGGCGGTCCCAGACAATGAAGATGCCGCCGTAGTTGCGGTCTAGGTACTTCGGCTGGGTGCCGTGATGGACCCGGTGGTGGGACGGCGTGTTGAACACCCACTCAAGCGGGCCGAGCTTCGGCACATACCGAGTGTGCTGGAGGAACTGGTACAGCAGGTCGAAGACCACAAGGCCCACAATGACTTCCAGCGGAAGGAAGAGTGCCAGCGGAAGGGCCCAGATCCAGGCCACCAGGTTCTGAAACAGCGCCTGACGCAGGGCCGCAGCCAGGTTGAACTCGGTGGCGGCGTGGTGCACTGCGTGAATGGCCCACAACACGCCAACCTGGTGGTGATGACGGTGCCGCCAGTAGCTCTGAAAGTCGTACGCGATGAGGCCCACCAGCCACGTCCACGGCGAATCGATGGGGAGGGTCGCTGGAGTCAGGCTTGCCACAACCAGGAATGGGACGACGAGCAGGGCCTTGGTGAAGCCATCAAAGACCTGAAACAACGCACCATGCCCAATGTTTGCCACCACCTGCGACAGCCCGTAGCCGCCGTCTGCCCGCATGCGGGACCAAGCGAACTCCAGGCCGATGAGCACGGCGAACATCGCAAATCCAATGGAGAGCAGCTGGCCCTCAGACATGTTCCGCCCCGGATGTTCCCCAGGCAGCGGCCAACACAGTGAGCATGCTCAACACCGGCTCTGACTGTCCCGTCTCGCCGTAGCACTGGCCCACCGCCAGACCGTTGAACACCGAGAATACGAAGAACGGTACTCCAGACTTGAGCTCGTCCGGCACTCCGGTCACGGGGTCCAGTTCCTCGAAGGCCTGAAGGACCAGGGCATCAAAGCGCGCCATCATGGGCTGCATGGCCCCTCGCAGCGACGGACTCGTGCGCGACGCCACGGCCAGCTCCAGCCAAGCAATGAACGGCGGGCCCTGCCACTGCTCCCACAATTCCATGAGCAGGACATCCACCGCCGGAAGCACCCTGCCCCGCCGCGCCTGAACAAACGCCTCGACCCGCGCCTCAAGAACGTGCTCCAAGGCCGCAACCAGCATCTTGTCGCGGGTACGGAAGTGGTAGAGCAGCGTGCCCCGAGCCACTCCGGCTCGTCGGCAGACAGCAGCGGTGGAGGTGCCGCCGTATCCAACGTCTAGCAGTGTTTGTAGCGTTGCTTGAAGCAGCGCGGCGCGGGTATCTTCGGCGCGGGCTTGCAGGGGTCGTGTTGAAGAAGTCATTACTGACTGTTTAGCAGAGGGTGGAGAAACCGTCACTACTGATTGTTTCTTTTAGAGTGCTAGACTGCACCCATGTCACACGACCCCGCAACCGCTCCTGACCCATCCATCTGGTTGACCTTGTCCGAGTCCGCACGCCATGCGCTCGTGCATGACTGGCACACCGACAATCCGAATCCCATGATTCACATCAAGACGCCCAATGAGATGCACAGCCGTATGCATGTCGCCGTCGAAGACCAGGTGGCTCTGGGCGAGCCGGCCATCACAGCAGCAACAGTGGACCGACTGACCGGAGACGGACTCAACCGACATGTGGCTGTTCACGCCGTCATCGATGTGTTGATGCGCCAGATGGTCGCTATCCTGACCAGCGGTCAGCCGTTCGACAACGCTGCCTACGCAGCCGAACTCGCCAAGCTTAGCGGTGCGGACATTGTGGCCAGGCGCCTCGGCAAGTCCTGAACCACCGCACAAAGTCGGTGGGGTGTTGCATTTCATTGCACCCCGAGAAACCGCTTTGAACGTCCGAGACGTGGCTGTAATCTTGCTCTGGCCAGGAGGAGGACGCCATGTGGGTATTGTGGATTGCGCTCGGTTTGGCAGCGGACGTCGACCTCGACGGATTTGACGACGCGGACGGCTCCGACAACTGCCCTGGCCTGTCCAACCCCGACCAGACCGACGACAACGGGGATGGCCACGGGGACGCATGCGTCGACGTCACAGCCACCGTTTCCCCCACCGCCACCCTCGGCTCGGGCGTTGACATTCGCGAAGGCGTGGTCGTCGACGACAACGCCTCGATAGGCTCCAACACCACCATCGGCGCTCGTAGCCGCATTGGTGAGGCGGCCATCATCGGCAATGACGTGGTCATTGGTCGACGCGTCCAAGTGGGTGACCGGGCAGATATCGGAGACGACGTTGGACTTGCCCGCAACGTCCAAGTCGGTGCGGATGCCGCCATCGGACTCGGCTCCGCCATTGGCTACGCAGTCGTCATTGAACAGGGCGCATCTGTGGGCAGCGGCACTGTGCTTGGCAGTCTCAGTCGCGTCGCTGCCGCAGCGACCGTAGACGGCAGTGTTGTCGTTGCTCGAAGCGCGATTATCGACACCTGCGCTGTTGTGGAGTCAGGCACCGTGCTCGGTCCAGAGACCGGCGTGAGCGCTTTTGCGGAAGTAGGAACCGGCGCACGAATTCGTCGAGGCTCACAGGTCGGCACCGCGGCAGTCGTGGGTTCAAATGCACGTATTGGGCGCAGCACAGACGTTGGACCGGGTGCGACTGTGCAGAGCAATGGCACCATCCGCGCCAATGCGAACGTTCCAACCTGCATGCAGGTGAGCGCCGGCACACCGCTCTTGCGTGGGGAAACCGCCACCTCGGTCGCAAGCGAGTGCACAATCGTCTTGTCGGAAGACCAAGGCGGAGACGACATCTGGACCACCAGCGTCTATGCCTACGACGGCGTTGCGCAGACGCCCGGTGGCGGGTCCAACAACAACTTCCTCCTGATTGGCGGCTGGGGAGACACCTACTTGTCGCTCATCGAGTTCGACATCGCCGGCCTGCCCGGGGGCGTCACAGGCGCTTCCGTTGAGCTGTTCCGCCAGACCCGCACCAGTGGCTCCACCGCGAACTTCTACGTCGACCGAATCACTGGCAGCTGGGACTACCGAAACACCGGAACAGGCCGCGACAACGACCGACTCTGGTGGGCAAATCGACCGTCGACAGCATCGTACAGCGGGTCAATCACCCCAGTCGCTGCGGAGAACTGGCAGACCATCGACGTCACTACGATGTACAACAACTGGTCGAGCGGCACTTGGCCAAACCATGGACTGTCCCTGCGACCCGCTTCCGTCAGCAACCAGTGGGTGGTGTTTGAGAGCAGCAACGCCTGTACAGACGACTTGTGCAGCAACAGAGCGGAGCGTGAAATCGCCGACCGCTGCCGTGTGCCAAGACTCGTCTTGACCCCCTAGACGACCACAACCGCCATGGTTGCGGCGCGCACCGTGCGCTCTGCGACCGAGCCCAGAACGGCACGAAGCGGACCCGAGCGCCGCTGAGTGGGCAGCACAATGAGGTCTGCGTGTGCTTCCGCCGCTTCACTGGCGATAGCGTCCCCACTATTTCCCTCTTCACGTATCACAACCAGCTGCGCCACAGCGCCGTGACCGGCTTGCTCCAGAGCAGTTCGAAGGGCCTCACTAGCGGCGTTAAAGACCCGCGTGCCACTCTGTGGATTCGGCCCAAAGATTCGAAGCCATGGCACGGCGTACACCGCTGTCGCGTCTGCTTTGGGCATGTTTTGGGCCAGCCAGTCAATGCCAGCGGTATCGGGACGGGACGGGTCGATAGGCAATCGCACCTTGACCGAGCCGTCTACAGGCAGCGAGCGTGAACCCGTCGAGAGCACCATGACCGAGCACTGCGCACCGCGGACGACGGCCTCGGCAACGGAGCCCAGAAACAGCCGCGCGGCATTGGCCCGGTGATGCGAGCCCATCACCAATAGGTCAACCCCCGCGGAGGCGTTGACCAAAGCGGGTGTGGTGTCGCCCAGAACAATCTCAATACCGCCGCGAACGGCCACTGGAACCCGATCCAGCATCTCGTTGAGCCAGTACTTCGTCTCGCGCGGAATCGACGGGTTCTCTGCCCGATTCAGACCGTCCATGTTTCGAAACGGGTCCACGCCGCGACGCCTCTCGACGATTGTCGTGAGGTGAAGCGTGTGTCCAAGCCGCTCTGCCCAAGCGGACGCCTGGTCCACAAGCTCCACACTAGACGGTGCTTTCTGCAGAGCGAGCAGCATCTTCGGACGGTCGTTCATGAGGCCTCCTGGGACGGACATTTTAACCTAGGCAACTGGCCTCATGCCAAACCACCTGCGTCACGCCAAAACCTGACATGCGCGTCACGCCTAGATGACCACAACGGTCATGGTCGCGGCTCGCACCGTGCGTTCGGCTACCGAACCCAAGACCGCGTGGAGGATGCCCGAGCGTCCCCTCGTTGGCAGCACGATGAGGTCTGCACGGGCTTCGGCCGCTTCGTGGGCGATAGCGTCGCCGCTGTTCACCTCTTCGCGCACCAAGATGAGCTGCGGCAGCTTGCCGTGTCCTTCTTTCTCAAGAGCACCGCGGAGTTGGGCACTGGCGGCGTCGTAGATGCTGCTGCCCGTCTCGGGACTCGGACCAAACACCCGCAACCACGGCAAGGCGAAGACCACCGTCGCATCGGCATCCGGCACGTGTTCAGCGAGCCACTCAATGCCCGTGGTGTTGGCATGCGAGGGGTCTATCGGCAGGCGCACCTTCACGGAGCCGTCGACCGGAAGCGAGCGCGCCGAGCTCGAGAGCACCATGACGGGGCACTCCGCACTGCGCACCACGGCTTCAGCGACGGAGCCCAGAAACAGCCGCGCTGCACTCGTTCGGTGATGGGTTCCCACCGCCAGCAGTTCAACAGTCTTGGAGGCTTCGACGAGGGCGGTAGAGATGTCGCCGGTAAGAACCTGAACGCTCCCGCGAACCGCAGCCGGAATCCGCTCCGACAGCTTATTGAGCCACTCCTGGGTCTTCGGCTCAGTCGGTAGATGCTCCATCTGCATGGTGAACATCCCGTCCATGCCGACAAACGGGTCCACGCCAAAGCGCAAGTCGACGACGGTCGTGAGGTGAAGCGTATGGCCAAGCCGCTCGGCCCACTCGGACGCTTGGTCGACCAAGTCGGTGCTAGAGGGCTCGGCTTGCAGAGCAAGCAACATCTTTGGGCGGTCATTCATGAGAGCTCCTGGGATGGACGAAGGTTCTGTTCTAGACAACGACGACTGCCATGGTCGCGGCTCGCACGGTGCGCTCGGCAACCGAGCCCAAGACGGCGTGAAGGATGCCGGAGCGTCCGCGAGTAGGCAGAACGATGAGGTCTGCGCGCACTTCGTCGGCTTCATGGGCGATGGCATCGCCACTGTTCGCCTCTTCACGAACCAAGATGAGCTGCGGCAGCTTGCCGTGACCTTCTTGCTCTAGGGCGTCTTGAAGCAGGTCACGAGCGGCGTCGTAGATGTCGCTGCCACTCTCGGGGTTCGGTCCAAAAATGCGCAGCCACGGCAGGGCATACACAGCCGTGGCGTCCGCCGTCGGAATGTGCTGAGCCAGCCACTCAACACCGCCAGTGTTGGCATGCCAGGGGTCGATTGGCAGTCGCACCTTTACCGAGCCGTCGACCGGGAGCGAGCGTGCACCGCTTGTCAGAACCATCACCGGGCATTCAGCTCCGCGAACCACGGCCTCGGCCACCGAGCCTAGAAACAGCCGCGCTGCGCTGGTTCGGTGATGGGTACCGACGACGAGCAGCTCCACACTCTTCGACGCCTCGATGAGCGAGGCTGCAATGTCCCCTGTCATCATGTCCACGCCGCCGCGAAACTCTGCGGGAATGCGTGACGACATCTCGCGGAGCCAGGCATCCGTCTTGCGCTGAATCGTCAGGTTCTCAATCCGCATGGTGTCCATACCGACAAGCGGGTCAAGGTCCACGCGCATCTCAACGATAGTCGTGAGGTCAAGTGTGTGGCCAAGGCGCTCCGCCCACACCGACGCTTGGTCTACAAGGTCTGTACTGGAAGGCTCTGCTTGAAGAGCAAGCAACATCTTTGGGCGGTCGTTCATGGGGGCTCCAGTGCGGAATGTGGGGGTACTGACACGGTGCTCTGTGCGAGATGGCCCACATGGACTGCGGGACCGTTCGCACACGCGCGGCGGATAGCGCACAGGCGCGACCAGCCATCTGGACTGCTGCAAGATGCAGGCCAGAGTGTCTTCGGCGCGGCCTGACACCTTTGGGGGTTCACGGAGCTCGGGTGATGTAGACAGCACCGGCGTTCACTAGGTCGTTCGAGCTCTGGTCTCCGTTGACGCCCGTCGCGTCACTGCCCTCCCAAAAAGCACCCACCGCTAGTGTGTCGCCTGACAGCGATACCGACGAGCCAAACCTATCATTCGCGTCCGTGTTCGACGCCTTCAGGTAGACCTGCTGGCTCCAGACGTCCCCATTGCGCGTGAATTGGTACACGGCGCCACTAAGCGATGCCCCCGTTGCGTTTTGGTCTCCGTTGACACCCATCGCGGTACTGCGTTCCCCAACCGCACCCACCGCGAGCGCATCGCCCGACAGCGCCACCGAACAGCCAAACTGGCTGCTTTCGTTCGATGCTTTCAGGTAGGCCTCCTGGCTCCACACACACCCGCTGCGCGTAAATACGTACACCGCGCCAACGTTGGGAGTGCAGTCGGAGATCGGGTCCACGTTGACGTTAATCGCGGTGCTGGCTTCTCCAGGAGCGACCACCGCGCGCGTGTCGCCGGTCAGCGCTACCGGTACGCAGTTGCCCTGGTCTCCGTTGACCCCCGTCGCGGCACTGTCCTCTCCAGGTGCGCCCACCACCAATGTGTCACCCGACAGCGCAACCGATGAGCCAAACCAGTCATCCTCGTCCGTGTTCGACGCCTTCACATAGGCCTGCTGGCTCCACGTCCCCACGCTACGCGTGAACACGTACACTGCGCCACTCTCCAATGCGCTGTTCGAGAACTGTTCGGCATTCACCCCCGTCGCGCCACTGGAATCCCCAGGCGCGCTCACCGCGAGCGTGTCGCCGGACAGCGCTACCGATGCCCCAAAGCGGGCGGCAGCGTGTAGGTTCGACGCCTTCAGATACGCCTGCTGAGTCCATTCGACCCCGCTGCGCGTGAACACGTACGCCGCGCCAACATGCCCGCACCCATTCAAGTTCTGGTCCCCGTTGACACCCGTCCCGCAGCCGTCCTCCCCGTAAGCGCCCACCGCCAGCGTGTCGCCAGACAGCGCGACCGAGCAGCCAAAGAAGTCATGCGCGCCCGTATTCGATGCCTTCACGTAGGCCTGCTGGCTCCACGCCTCTCCGCTGCGCGTGAACACGTACACCGCGCCGCTGCCAGATGAGGTGTTCGAGGTCTGGTCACCGTTGACACCCTTCGCGGCGCTGTCCTCGAGCCACGCGCCGACCACGAGCGTGTCCCCAGACAGTGCTACCGAAACGCCGAATTGGTCATGCGCGTCCGCGTTCGACGCTTTGAGGTACGCCTGCTGGCTCCACACGCCGTCGCTTCGCACAAACACGTACACCGCGCCGCTCCTTGGTGCGCTGTCGGAACTCTGGTCGACGTCGCCATCCGTCACTGCGCCGTCCTCCCAGAGAGCGCCCACCGCGAGCGTGTCGCCAGACAGCGCTATTGAAGAGCCAAACCGATCATGAGCCCCCGTGTTCGAAGCCTTCAGGTAGTCCCACTCAAGTTGGTCGCACGACACGCCGAACAAGGCCTCGCACGGGTCCAAACAGCCATCGCCCACCACCGTGACCTTAGACTGCATGGCTAATTCCAACGTAAGTGCTACTCGAAGGTGTCTCGCACCTCACAATCCCGGTTGATTCAATAGAAATGCACATGGTTTCGGCCCTCTAGAGTCGCACCACCCATTGGTGGACTCTAGCTTAGAGATGCACGCCAAACCCGACCGCACAAGCTGTCATCCATCGCTTCCGATGCAATCATTCTCGCCCTGAATCCCCCGACCAACACGGTCGCGTTTCATGCTCACAAGGAAAGAGGAGGTCAAGCGACAACACCGCCAGACCTCCCCCGTCGTTCTCCATTTCGCTATGGGGCGCGGGTAACGTAGACGGACCCAGAGTTAATGGCAGCATCCGAGTTCTGGTCTCCGTCGACCCCCGAAGCGGCGCTTCGCTCTGAATGCGCACCCCCAGCAAATGTGTCGCCAGACAATGCGACCGAACTACCAAAGCGGTCACCCGGTCCTGTGTTCGACGCCTTCAGGTAGACCTGCTGGCTCCAGGTACCTGCGCTGCGCTCGAATAGATACGCAGCACCGGAATTGGAAACGCCTTCTGAGCTCTGGTCTCCGTTGACGCCGGTCGCGGCACTGTTCTCCGAATTCGCGCCCACCGCCAGCCTGTCGCCGTATAGCGCGACCGAAATGCCGAAAGAGGCATAACTGACCGGGTTCGAAGCCTTCAGGTAGGCCTGCTGGCTCCAAATGCCTGCACTGTGCGTGAACACGTACACCGCACCGCTGCTGGGCGTACCGTCTGAACTCTGGTCTCCGTTGACCCCGGTCGCGCTGCTCCGCTCCCCAATAGCCCCCACAGCTAGCGTGTCGCCGTACAGCGACACCGAACCGCCAAAGTGGTCATTCTCATCCGTGTTCGATGCCTTCACGTAGGCCTGCTGGCTCCATACGCCAGCGTCGCGCGTGAACACGTACACCGCTCCACTAAGAGGTGCAGCGTTTGAGCTCTGGTCTCCGTTGACCCCAGTCGCGGCACTCCCCTCCCTGTCTGCGCCCACCGCGAGCGTATCGCCGGACAATGCAACAGAACCGCCAAAGAAGTCATTCTCATCGGTGTTTGATGCCTTTATGTAGGCCTGCTGGCTCCATATTCCTGAACTGCGGGTGAACACATACACTGCGCCCCTACCGTATCCAACGTTCAAACCTTCATCTCCGTTGATACCCGTCGCAGCGCCGCGCTGCCAGCGTGCGCCTACCGCGAGCGTGTCGCCAGACAATGCGACCGAATAGCCAAAGTGGTCATTCGCAGCCGCATTCGATGCCTTCAGGTAGGCCTGCTGGCTCCAAACACTCCCGCTACGCGCATACACGTACACAGCGCCGCTAGACCCTGCGTTGTCTAAACTCTCGTCGCCGTTGACCCCCGTCGCGGAGCTGTCCTCCCAGCTCGCGCCAACCACAAGTGTGTCGCCGGACAGTGCGACCGAACCGCCAAAACGGTCATCTCGGTCCGTGTTCGACGCCTTTACATAGGCCTGCTGGCTCCAGACGCCCGCACTGCGAGTAAACACGTACACAGCACCGCTAGAGGGTGCGTCATTCGAGGTCTGGTCGCCATTGACACCAGTCGCGCTGCTCCGCTCTCCAATTGTCCCCACCGCTAGCGTGTCCCCGGACAGCGCAACTGCATAGCCAAACTGATCACCTGAGTCCGTATTCGACGCCTTCAAGTAGTCCCACTCGAACTCGGCACACGACACCCCGAACGCCTGCGTGCATGGGTCTATGGGGACACCATCGACCACTGTTCCGCGGTCTACAAAGGCATCATCGGAGACCGTTCCCAAGTTGCCAACCTGGACATTCGACCTCAGCGTCGCATCGCTTCCTATGCTCACATTGTCGCCTAGGACTGAGTCGCGACCGATGGACGCCCCTTCGCCAACCATCACGTCGAGCCCCGCCGTAGTCCGCTTGCGCATGCGCACGCCGTCGCCAACGGTGAGTCCAGCACCCGCAATCACATCCGGCCCAATGACCACACCAGCGCCAAGCGCCGCGCCATCGCCCAGCGTCACCGAGCGGGCGAGCACGGTGTTCGCTCCAAGCTCACAGTCAGCCCCAACTGTCACCAAGCTGCCCAGCGTCACGTTCTCGCCCGAGACCACGCAGCGGTCTCCCAGAGAGGACGCGTACCCAACGGAAAGCCCCCCGGCCGAGGCACTCACATCCGAGCCAACCACTGCGGCCCGACCCAAGCTGGTGTCCGGCCCCAGCACAGTCCGGTCGCCCACACGTGCTGTACGACTCACGACAGTCCGCGCCCCAATCTCGCTATCGACGCCCACAACAGCTCGCTCGCCCAAAGTTGCCAGCTCACCAAGCACCGAGTCGGCGCCTAGATGCGCGCCCTCAGCGATGTACGCGCCATCCCCAATGACCACACCGGGGTCATAGGTGCCGAGCACCGTGGCACCCGTGTGCACGCAGGTCTTCGCCCCCTCTGGGTGGATGACGGCCACATCATCGAAGCCCACCGGACACGCGTCCAGCATCGGCATCAACACAAGCCCCCCGGTGTCCCCGCCGCGCGAGAACACAGTCTGCTTGGCGTCCCATCCAGCAACCGGGGACGCTTCGCACCCCGCCAAGACCATACAGACTAAAACGGCGACTCGCATGTGACCTCCATAGACTCAACCTAATTCCGGCTGGCCATGAATGTTCTATTTCTGAAATCGAAAAAATCGCTCTATTGCGACAACTTGCCACGGCTAAAATCGTAAATAATACTAACAAAAGTCAGGACAGCACACCTACATGTTGAGGTCCACAGTGTAGCCACAAAAGGCCTGACGCAGAGGCAGATGACGCTGTCACATCACTGAATACCGGGCGGGTGTCGGCCCACGAACCGCATCGTCAGGTTTCGCGGGGTCCTTAAACGGCCGGGGTGTCGCGTGCGGATGAGCTGCTGCGTCCAGCCCCCTCCACTTCCGTTCAAACACCCGTGTTCCGATTCCGCGGATGAAGGAGGTGGGGTATGACGCCGAGCATGCCCGAGACATCGCCACTGTTACGCGCTGAAGGACTCGCCATTAATGTTGGCGGACGACGCCTACTCAGCGACCTCTCGCTGACACTTGCCCCGACAGATCACCTCGTGGTGGTCGGCCCAAGCGGCGTCGGCAAGAGCTCTCTGCTGCGCGTGCTCGCCACCCTCGACCCGTTCGCAGCTGGAGAGCTTCGACTGAACGGCCGCACACCCGCTGAGCATGGCATTCCGCAATGGCGACGACAGGTGACCTACGTCGCGTCCACACCTCCTCCTCTGCCTAGTACCGCTCGTGACTGGCTCACAGCCATTGCCGCACTCAGCGCACAGAGGTCCGCACCCGTGGGTGACGCCTTCGCCCTAGCATCCGACTGGGGAGTGGCACCTGAGCTCTGGGACCAGCCGTGGTCGCGCTTGTCGGGTGGAGAACGGCAACGACTCGCACTGGCCGTCGCCGTGTCTCGGCGGCCCTTGGTCTTGCTCCTCGACGAGCCCACGGCGAACCTGGACCCGGTGTCCGTCGAGCGCGTCGAGGCTACCCTCTCCCAGCGCACGTGCGTGTGGGTGACCCACGACCCAAGACAGGCAGACCGTGTGGCTTCGCGACACCTGGAGCTCGGATGACCGGCGCCCTACCCCTGTCCCTTTGGCAGGTGGGTGCTGCCGCAGCGCTCATCGTGCTGAACGGCCTACTGTCCTTCGGGTTCGGCCTCGGTCTGGAGAAGAAGCTCGCTGTCGCCACACTGCGAACACTGGTTCAGCTCACGCTGCTCGGCTGGCTCCTACTTCCGGTGTTTCAGTACGCCAACGGCTGGCTTGTGGCCGCGATGGGCTGTGCAATGGTGGCCCTGGCTGCCCGCGAGGCTCTGGCCCGCTCCTCCCGACGCACGCGCGGAGACTGGGGCACCACGACCATCGCGCTGCTCATCGGATGCGGGAGTACCGCCGTTCTTGGAAGTACCGTCATAATCGGCGCCGACCCATGGTGGACACCGCAGGTCGCCATTCCTTTGCTCGGCATGATGCTCGGAAACAGCCTGACTGGCGTGTCTTTAGGCATGGAGCGCGTGCTGACGCTTCTCGATGACCAGCGCGGTCTGGTGGAAGCACGCTTGGCACTGGGAGCCACTTGGTGGGAGGCGGCACGCCCGGTCGCGGCCGAGTCCCTACGCGTAGCCATGGTTCCCATCTTGAACGTGATGAGTGCTGTCGGACTCGTCACCATTCCGGGCATGATGACCGGCCAAATCTTGGGCGGTACCGACCCCGTCCTGGCCTCTCGCTATCAGATTGTGGTGCTGTTCCTCATTGCGGCGAGCGTAGGCCTAGCGTCTGTCGCCGCGGTGCTCGCCCTGCTGTGGTCCATGTTCGACGACGCCCACCGACTCCGGCGGGACCGGATTCAGCGGCAGCCCCAGCGCTAAATCAACCAGCCCGCGACATGGATGTCCTGTTTTCCGCGGAGTGACGCTGAGGCACAAAGGCATCGATCACGGTAGACGGTCATAATCCTGGCATGGCACAGAGTGTGCGTACCAACTTGCCTCACGGAGGCTCCATGACCCGCTCCCCCTTCCCAATCCTTGCCCTCGCACTCGGATTGTCCCTGACCGTTGGCTGTTCCTCTGACGGAGCCTACGGCTACGCTGACCAAGCCGACACCGACGCCGACTGGGGCACCGACGCCGATTACGACGCCGACACCGACCAATCAGAGGCGCCGGACGACGACAATGACCCGGACACCGCCCCACCCGAGCGCGAGGACGGCTTTGCCGCACTGCTGCCCGCACAGACCGATGTCTACGTCTTCATTGCCAATCCGGACCGTGGCACCGTCACCCGTATTGACGTTCACACCAAGGAAGTGCTGACCACCCGTGTGGGAAATGACCCTCAGATTGTTCTGACCAGCCCAGACTATGCAACGGCAGCGGTGTTCAACCGCGGAGACGACACCGTCACCGTGCTTGACGCAGGCTCGTTGATGGGAGTGCAGGTCCCCGTTCGCCCGCACATGAACCGCATGGTCATGTCACCCGATGGTGGCTGGGTTCTGCTGTGGCACGACGTTCGTGCCGAGCGGCCAGACGACCCCACTCCGACCGGGACCGTCTCGTTCAACGAGATCAGCTTGGTCGACCTGACCACACAGACCCACTACCCGATGGTCGTTGGATTTAGTCCAAGCGACGTCGCCTTCACGCCGGACGACAGTCTCGCGGTGGTCGTGGCGGACGCCTGGCTAGCGAGCATTGACCTGACCGCCAGCACGCCGTCCCCCAACTTGGTCCGCGTCAGCGAAGACCTGATCAATCCGCCAAGCGCCGAAGAAGTCTTGCTGTCGCCTGCTGGAGATGTCGCGTTGGTACGCCAGTTCGGCGCCAGCAGCATCGCCGTGGTGGACCTGAACACCGAAGTGGTCCAGTACACACCGATTGGCGACAATCCGACCGACCTCGACCTTGCACCCGACGGCCAGTCGGCGGTCGTCGTGAGCCGCGGCTCCCACGAGCTGTACCGCTTCGACCTGGGTGCGCCATTCGACGCCCCCGAAGTCCTCGCCCTTCCCGAAGATGCCTCACTCGGCTCGGTTCTGTTCGCGCCCAGCGGCAACACGGCGGTCATCTACACGACCGCAACGCTCGAAGACCGCTACGCCACATGGGACCTCACCACCGACCAGATCGATCTGCGCTCGCTGCCCAAGCCCGTTGCAGGAATGGCAGTGACACCGACCGGCGACACTCTGATGGTGGTTCACACACGCGAAGATGCGCCCGACGCAGCCCAGAGTCCGTTCACGAATAGCTGGGCGCTGTCGCTCATCGATCTGAACGACTTCCGGCCCAACACCCTGCGTCTGCCGTCTGAAGCACGCGGCTTCGTTAACAGCCTCTCCGGTGACCGCGGGTACCTCATCTACGAGACGGAGAGCCTGCTCACCGTGCTCGACTACAACACGCTCATTGCAACCGACGTGCAGCTGCGCAGCAACCCTGTCTGGGTCGGCGTCATCCCCGACCTCGACCCAACGGACGACATTGAGCCGCCGGCATGGGTGAGCCAAGAGCACCCGCTCGGACGCATCAGCTTCTACGGCGCAGACGACCAGTCTCTTGAAACACTCACCGGCTTTGAGCTCAACTCAGCGATTGAGGACTAGACCATGATTCGCCTTCTTCCCCTGCTCGCCCTCGCCGGCTGCGGCTGGTCTGGAATGCCCGACGGTTCGGACTGGGACACAGAGCCTCTGTGGAGTCCGACAGGCGTCGTCGCCGCCAGCGGCACCCTGTACGTTCCCCTCGCCGATGGCGCTCTAGCCTACGTGGACACCGACGGCGCCGACAGCATTGTAGACCTACAGGGCGGTCAGCGCCGCAACCTCATGGTCCTGCCTGACGAGACCGGCATCGCCACATTCCTAGACCGTGAATACTGCGTGCCCGACGGTCGCGATGAGTGCGCTGACCTGCGCACCGACAGCACTGTTGCTCTGATCCAAGACGGTGAACTCCAGCTCGAAGTTCCCGTCGGAAAGCACCTCGATACCTTGGCCTTTGCCCCTGGTGAGACGCGCGCCGTCGCTTGGCTGGCGGGTCCACCTCCAGAGGGTCCACTCGGTGTCGTCAATCTCAACGAGATCGACATCCTCGACCTTGTTGACGGCACCCGCACCCCCGTACGAGTGGGCTTCGCCGCCGACCGCATCCTGTTTACAGAAGACGGCGTCAGTGCTGTGGTTCTGTCGCAGAGTCAGGTCGCAGTCGTCGACCTCACAGCCTCACCGCCGCGCACCTCCACCACCTTTCCGCTGACCCTCGACCCAGACGTCGTGGTCACCCCGGTTGGCGTAGACCTCACGCCAGACGGACGCTTCGCGCTCATCAGCACCAACAGCGGCGGTGACCTGTACATCCTGGACCTACTCGACCCGAGCGTGAACCTGGTCTCGTTGCCAGGGACTCCATCGGCCATGCACGTAGAGCCCAGCACGGATGAGACGTTGTTCGTCTTCCCGAGCCGCAGCGAGCTCACTGTCATGGACCACGACCGCTTCGAGCTGCGCACCATCGACCTCGACGAGCCGATGTCACGCATCTTGTCTACGGACCGATACGCTTTGTTGTATGCAGAGAACCGCGGCCGCGACGTCTACCGATACGAGTACGCCACCGGCGAGCTGACGGAGTACCGCCTGCAAGCGATTCCCAACGAGATGGCGCTGTCTCCAGATGGCGCCTTCGGTGTTGCGTTCACCGCTCCAACCTCGACCAATCGCGCCGGTATGGAACTCATTGACCTGCGCGGCGTTCGCGGCGAGACCATCCCGTACGCTCTGGACGCTCCAGGCGTTGGCCTGTCGTTCACGACGGGTGACGACGGCTCGGTGTGGGCGCTGGTGCTGCAAGACGGCATCGACAGCCTGTGGCGGGGTGAGCTCGCGACCGGCATCGCCGACGTCGTTCCACTCATCGACGCACCTGTGGGCATTGGCGACCTCGGAGATGGGCGCTTCTTCATTGCTCACGACAACGCAATGGGGCTCGTCAGTCTGTACGACCCAAGCGACGACACCTTCCTTGAGGCCAGCGGCTTCGCCCTTCAGAACATCCTCAACGAGACCGAGCCGCTCACGCTGGAGGAAAGCCCATGATTGTCCTACTTCTCTCTCTCGCCAGCGCCGGCGACCTACATCTAGAGCTTGCCCCAGAGGTCGGCATCGTGCCCACCCGTGGTCGGTCTCAAAATCGCTTTGGCAATGCCAACAGCATGCCCGTCTTTGGAGGTCGGGTGGGTCTCGCCCTCACCGACGCCCTCACCGTACAGCTCGCTTCCCATCACGGACGGCGTGGCGCCACATGGTACGGCACGGACAACGAGACCATCGGTGCCGCCGCCTTCTACGCGACCGACGTCTCGCTGGGTCTAGAAGCCCTCGTTCCAGTCAACATCTTCTTCGCCGTTGGCGGGGAAGCCAGCGGCACCGGCCAGTTCGCCCTCGCCCGCTTTGACGACGACAGCGACGACCCCGACAGCGCGATTCAGAAGAGCGCAACCGGCTTTGCACCTGGCTTTCGTGTGGCACCGGCGCTGAAGATTACCGTCCCCGACTCCGCTCTGCCCATCCCACTGCAGTTCCGGTTCTCGGCCGGCTACCAGTGGTCGGCGCCAATCGAGCTGGAGCCATTCGGAACGACGAATCTCCGCGGAATGAGCCTTCGCCTGTCTGTCGGTGTGCAGCTGTAGTCTGTGTGCGCATGCCCGACCGCGACCGTCATCGTGGCGGCGTGAGCATCCAGCTTGACCAAATACCAGCGGGACCGTGGGTCGCCTCGAACAGCACCACTGTTCCCGCTTGTGTCTCAACCGCCCCACGAACCTCCAAGTCGCCCGCTCCTCCCATTGCCGGATTGGGGGAGTGGCTGACGGTCGCCTCGCCGATGGAGCCGGTGACGCGGCCCGTGTAGGTATGGTATCCGCTGTCCGATGTGTGCCCGAGAACAACGGACATGACCTCACCGCTGGGCAGTGCGAAGGTCCGCTGTTCGGTCGTTGGACGACGAGAATGCTTGCCTTCCGCGGTAAACGGACCGGGCATGAACCAAGCTCCGCGCTGTGTCGAATCCAGCCCTGCAGCAGCCATGGCCTCTTTAGCCAGCGTCAACTCTGCGACGGCGTCGGCCTCATTCGTACAGCTGGAGTCGTCCGGCGTCGGCGTTCGGTAGACGGTCCACTGTTGAACGGACTGCGTCTCAAAGTCGACCAGCGCGAGCTCCATGCCGTCTACGCCGTCAGCAAGCCCCGCGTAAGCGCAGCGAGCAATGTCATCGCTGTCCGCGTCACGCAGGGTTGGGATGCGAAGCGCTACGTAAGTTCCGCTGGCGTTGGCATCTATCAGCTCGGGAGTTCGGCTTGCCATTCCCCTCAACGCGATGCTTAGCGACGCCGTCTCGGGCTGTTCGGCGGCGCCAGTCGCCTCAGAAGCAGTCGCGTCTATTTCGGCATCCGGGCCTTCCGCCACGCCGGGCTCAACGCCGCCGGCACACGCGATACAGACCACGGCGAACCCAACGAGACTACACAACACGTGTACAGGACGCATCACCCGTCCAATCGCTGTGTGGACTCAGGCGCATCTGTCGCGGTCCACGCGAACCAGTCGCTTGTCGGCAGACGCCCGGCACTCGTGACCTTGGACCGACCGGAATCGCTGTAGTCTTCCTGGGCCTCGAACGAACCCGTCTTGGTCGCATCATTCCCGGCACCTCGGGTATTCGCATCGATAAGCTGAATGTCGCTAGCGGACAGGGAGGCGACAGCGCTCGGCTCCGTGTCTGGGCCAATGACCCAGCGCAGAGCGCTTCCGGCAGGAATCTCGTACCAACCTGGTTGCAAGTCTTCATCTCCGCCCTCAATCGTAGGACCGTTCGCACCGCCGAGCAACGCCACACCACTGCCCTTGACGCTGTACACGGTCGAGGAGTGTCCGCCGCCCGTGTACTCGCCGTCGCGCGTCTTAAACCACTGCTGGATATCGCCCGGCTTGCGGCTTGTGAGCACCACTTCGAATCCACCAAGAGCGACCGCAGCGGCACCTGCGCCGAAGTTGTGATCGGTGGACGCCGTCTGGTCCACAAACGTGAGCTCCTCGCAATATTGGAAGTTGCCAGGGACGTTCCCACCGCCGACCTCCTGGGCTCGCTCCGAGGCCTGCGTGACCGATTCGCAGTCGCCAGCCGAAGCATCCATGATGGAGCGAGTGGCTTCTGGCTGCGCGTTGACGACCATGTAGATGTCGACCAAGGTCATCTTTGCCGTGCCGTCCGAGTGCTGGCCGTCGGCGTACCCAATGTAGTCGCCAGTGGCGGGGTCCATGTAGTGCTCGGTCAAGTCGTAGCCAGCCGCCTGCAGAGTCGCGGCAGTGAACTCGCTACACAAGATGGTCGTCAAGTCGTCGACATCGCCGCGCAGAATGGCCCGACGCCGCGATGACCCTTGTAGATCGCCGGCAACGGCGCCGTCATAGCCGTGCTGCATAGTTAGGTCGTCAGCAAGGTCCACTGCCGCGTCAAGATTGTTCGTCTTGCCGTCCTTGAGTGCCTCTTCGCGCGCAGTCTCACGTGGAGATTGCTCCGGCGCAGCGGGTGCAGCCGGGGCCGCGGGTGTGCCAGGCGCCATCGCAGGACCACCGGGAACGAGGCCACCGGCCCACTCCATCCCGTCGTCCCAACCCTCACGCACAGCGTCCCCCACACCATCGACTGCCTCCCAGCCGCTCTCCCACGCATCCTTGCCGGCGTCCACTGCATCCTCAACACCGCCACGTGCCCAGTCGTACCACCCCTCTTCTTCCGCTGCGTCCTGCTCCGGTTCCGGCGCGGCGAGCTGCTCAACCGGTGCAGCAGCGATGCCGAGCGCAGCCAAGTCCCAGTCTCCTCCTGCTGGAATGCTTAGGGAGTCTCCACCCTCCAGCGAAGTTGCCTCTGCGTCACGCCCGTTAAACAAGTTGAGTTCAACGTAGCGCATTGCGTCGCCCGTACCCGTCTTGGCGATTCCAGCTACCGAGTCGCCAGACTGCACCACATAGTTGGCGCGCTGCTGCTGTTCGGCGGTGGCGGCATTGCCTGTCTCATTGGCCTTCGCAGTCGCCGGTGCCTCGGTCTGCTTGGAGGAGCCAAAGAGCCAGTCCGTCGCCTGTTGTGCGTATCCCACATTGCCCTCCGCATTCCGGTACGTTCCCGCGGCAGATACTACCAGAGCAACCCGGTACATGTACGCATTGTTGCTGTTCAGGCTCCTACTATTGCGCCCGGCACGCCCATTTAGATGCCCATGCCGGACAGGACCTCAGCGATTTGTTCCAGAGTCGCCGAGAGCCGTGGGTAGCTCGCCGCGAACTCGGCACTCGCACTCGTAGCAGTAGTTGCCGCTTCGGCACGCACCGGAGCCGCTTCCTCGGTCATCTCCAAGGTCGACTCAATGCGGTCGTGCAGCTCCGCGAGCATCTGACGCGCTTCGTCGTCGAGGTCTTCGCGCTTGTCTAGCTGTGTTCGAAGCTCGATGAGTGAGTCGCGCAGTTTCTTTTCGGGCATGAGAGTCCTCGGGGTCTGAGCGCGAGTCTACTCGATTTCGCGACTGACGAGAACCAAGACGTTGCGGCGAAGGCCGTTCAAGCCTGCGACCAACCGGAACAGCTTGGCCTACTCCGAAACGCCGTTCAGTCGGTCGGCCTGCTCGACGACCTGTTGCCAACACGCTTGGGCAAACACATCTCGGTCATCGAACTCCGAGGGCTGCATCACCGGACAGATGTACAGGGTGGCGCGCTGGAGTGGAAACGCACCGAACTGCCCGGTAGGCAGGGCATCTTCCGTGTGGGCGACGGCACACGGCAGTACGGACAGGCCGGCGTCGTAGCAGTCCGAGATGAGGGACAGATGCACACGCTCAGCAATGGCGCCAGTCCGGGTGCGCGTTCCTTCGGGGAACAGCTGAATCTTGAACCCGGCGGCAATGAACGCCACGACACCGCGACGCCCAGCCGCGCGGGACTCGGGGTTGCGGCGGTCAATGAACACCGCTCCGGCGAGCGAGGCGGCAGCACCAATGAAGGGAATGCGTCGAATCTCGTGCTTGGCCAGTCCCGCACTGCCCGTGTACGCAGTCAGCATCAGGGCATCGAGCCACGAGCGGTGGTTGCACAGCACCATCGCGCCGCCTGGCGGAGGTGTCTCACCGAGGACCTGGACGCGCGACAGCAGCATCACACGCAGAATCAGCCATGAGAGCAGCTGCCCCATGGGCAGGGTGTACCGCTCACGCTTGCCTTTGGGCAACAGTGCAAAGGGCACCATGGCAATACAACAGACGGCGGCCATGGCCATGCTGCCGAGCAAGGCCCACACGCCGAACACTGCCGACAACACCCGCACCAACACGTTCGACTGACCGGGCATGAGCCCTCCGGCCCAAGCGTACCACCCGCTGAAGCGCATCGGTTCGGTACACGACTCGCCGCCGCTATTCCGCGTACAGGGTGATCTGCGTAGCCGCCGCCTCAGCAATGCGCTTGGCCTCGGCAAACTCCGGGTGACGCAAGATAAGAAAACCGTCGCTCAACAGAGTGTTCTTCCAGTTTCGACGTGGCGTACCCACGGCAGACAGCGTGTCGGCCACCACATACTTACCGTAGCGACTACCGAAGGCTTCTAGGCCATCAATACGACTGATTCGCCCCTGGCCTTGAGCGCGCTTGAAGATGATGGCGACGTTGTAGGCACGCGGTGTGCTCGTCATGATTCGGCGGTGGCACACCGCCCTCGCCCACTCGCGAAACAGGTCCACATCGGACGTGAAGTTCATCTGGTCAACGAGATGTGCGCCGCCGGGTCGACAGCCAATCTCACCGAACACAACCTCGCCCGATGCCGTCCGGTACCACTCCATGTGCACAAAGCCGGTTCCCATGTTCAGCGCACGCACGACCTTGCGACCAAACGCAATGCCCTCGGCGATGGGGGCCTGCTTGAGGTCCCGGATGGTGATGATGACCGGGCTAATCCACTCATTGCTGCGCGCGATGAGCGGTCGCGGAAGGTACTGGGCCACGTTCTCGTAGACCGGCTTACCGTCCACACAGATGGCGTCGTAGGTGAACTCTTCCCCATCTACGAACTCCTCAACGCTCACCACGCGGATGTGACGCACAGCGTTGATGACGCGGTCGAGCTCTTCCGCACTGTCCACGCGGTAGGTGTCCGCGCTGCCAGCGCCGTCGATTGGCTTGACGATGAGCGGGAAGCCACAGGCCTCTGCGGCTGCGCGGACCTGGGCTTCGGTTCCACACTTGGCCGAGTGCGGTACGCGCAGACCTGCTGCGGCGACACGCTCCTTCATCAGCTGCTTGTCCCGGAATCCGCGCACGGTGTGCAGGGACATGCCCGCAACACCTAGACGTTCTCGAAGGCGAGCCGCCAAGATGACGACGGGCTCCCAGAGCCCCTCAACGCGAGCAATGGTGTGGCCGCGAGTCCACTGTTCAACGCGCGCAATGACGTCGTCTTCGTCCAACAAGCGAGGCACCTGAAGGTAGCTCGCCATGTGCCCCTTGAGCGACTCAGGCAGTGACTCCAGTGGGGCCTCGCCAACCCCCAGCACCCGCGCGCCGACCTCAGCTAGGCCGCGCGTGTAGTGCTGCATCTCGGAGGGGTAGTTCGGGGCCAAGAAGATGACGTTCATGGATTGGCCTGCCACGGTGTTGCACTTTGTTGGTGGTCTATAACCCGATAACCACGGAGACCGGCCCCTCGCGATCAGGCAGCGTACAGCTTGAGTGTGCGGCCGATTTCCTGCAGGATGTCCCGACAGGTATCGTAGTTCTCATGCTTGACGCACACGTAGGCATTCGCCAGGTAGCCCGCCTCAATAGGCTGGGTCGGTGTGCCTTCAGGGGGTAGTCGTGCCTTGAAGATGTACTCGCCAAAGCGGCGCTGCACCTCGTCTGCCCCGGCGTACCCGCGAATCTGGCCGTCGCGGTCTGGACGGATGCTGACAATGCCCCCAGAGTACTGGCGACCCGGTGTGGCGTGAACGTCGCCCCAGCACACGGCACGGGCCCACTCGGTGTAGATGTCGACCTCGCCAATGGCGCTGTAGATGTCCCAGTAGTTAACGCCGGGCGGTCGCGCGCCAATCTCCGCGAACAACAAGCCTTTTTCTCCGAAGAACCACTCCATGTGCGTGGCGGCAGTCTCGATGCCAAGCGCCGTCACGACCTTGCGTCCAAACTGGCGCAGCTCGGTGTAGCCCCCCTGCTCCAACCGGTTGGTCGCAATGATGATGGGCGAGACGCTGCGGTCGCGCATGGCCGTCAAGACGTTCGGGTAGTAGTGACTCACAAACTCAAAGACGACGGTTCCGCCGACGGTGAGGGTGTCGTAGAAGCCTTCGTGACCGCTCACGAACTGCTCCATGACAAAGTAGCCCTTGCGCTTGTCCAGACCCGTCTGCGCGAGAGCAACAGCGAGCTGGTCGGTATTCTCCAGCTTGTAGGTGGCGTAGGCTCCAGCACCATCACGCGGCTTGAGGATGAGCGGAAACCCCACCTGCTTGGCGAACTCCCACGCGTCACTGGCCGTAGAGACCTCGGCCGCACGGGCACCTGGAATGCCATGCTTGGCCAGGAACTGCTTCATGAGCAGCTTGTCCCGACAGCGCTCTACAACCGCGTACGGCAGCCCCGGAATGTCGCAGCGCTCGCGCACACGTGCCGTCATCAGCGTGTGCGACTCGATGGTCGCCTCCAGCCTGTGCACAAAGGGACCGCGAGCCTGAATACGCTTGACCGCGGCGACCATGGCGTCCTCGTCCGCCAAGCTCGGCACCCGCTCGTAGTCGTCCATCAGCGCACGGACCGCCGAGTCTACGAAGTCTATCGGGCAGTCGATAATGCCCGTGATGCGGGCACCCACATTCTTCAGACCTTGCGCAAAACGACGCTGACCGGCCGGAAAGTGGGGAGCGACAAAGATCACGTGCATAGGAATCTCCGGGTCAGCCGCAGACAGCGGGCCCTAAGTGGCAATGTCCAAGAAGTGAGGCAACCAGGTGCGCCAAGTCGGCCAGTCATGGTGTACGTCGCGGCCCCAGATCTGAAGGTCGACCGGCACGCCACGGGCGCTCAGCACCTCGGCCATTCGGCGTGACTCGTCTGGCGCCTCGGCACGTCCCTGCCCGCTGGCAATGACAAAGTGCACCTGTCGCAGCGCATCAAGCTCCGGTCCCTCCAAGCGGGGTACGAAGTACAGTGGCTGGCTGAAGTAGTAATTCGCGTCTTTGAAGCCGTTCATCCAGCGGTCAAAGTCGTAGGTACCACTCATGGCAATGACCCGTGAGAACCACTCGGGATGCCGGCAAGCAGCAGCCACCGCGTTGTAGGCTCCAATCGATGCGCCAGCCGCAATGATGCCGGTGGTACCCCCACAGTCGTCTTGGATATGCGGCAGTAGTTCGTTCACCAAGTAGCGGTCGAAGCTCGCCTGCATCCACGACTTGTGTGCAGGGTGTGCAGTGCCGTTCAACCAGCCGTCCGCCGTGATGGCGTCGCAGGTGTAGACCTTGATGCGTCCGGCGTCGATGAGGGGCTCGAGCTTGTGCAGCATGAGGAACCGCTCGTGGTCCAAGAAGTCGGCAGCACCGGTCGGAAAGAGCAGAACGGGTACGCCGAAGTGCCCCCAGCACGCCACGTTCATCTCGCGGTCCAGATGCGGGCTCTTCCACGCCCATGTGCGACGGTTCACGAGGTCGCCGCAAGGCGTTCAGCCTCTGTCTTTCGCCAAAACCCGACCAAGCCGAAGAAGTGCTCGGTGAACGCCTCGACCTCATGGGCTGGGTACATGGCCTCGGCCTTGGCGCGGACAATGCCGCGAAAGCGCTCGGTGCCGAAGTACTCCAGAGCAATCGCGTCGAGGTCGCCTAGCCACTTGTCGTTGAAGGCAGCAAAGCGCTCGGTGTCGAAATGAGCCTGGGCCAGTTCGTCGTACTGAATGAGCTTTTCTTCGAACGGCAGGTCGGTATCTGCAATGGCGAAGAATGGGGCCCAGTCCAGGTTCAGCGTGGGTTTACGACGAACCGCAGCGCAGTAGATGGTCCATCGAATGAGCGCCTTCACCATCCATGGAAAGTGGAAGTGCAGGCTGGTGACCTGGCTATCTGGGCACGGATTGGCAAAGTCGATGGGCTGTAGAATGCCGTCCGAACGTAGCATCTCGCACGAGTTGTAGTCCCAGCCGAAGAACGCGTTGATGACGCGTGTGGTGCGCTGGGCTGTCTCCCAACCTGCGCCGTCAAGGAAGTGAAAGTCTACGAGGTAACGGCCATGTAGCGGCGCGTCGGGGTCGTAGCGAATGACGTTGACCTGGGGCCCAATGCCCACTCCGCGAACGAACAGGTCCCAGTCTTTTACACCGGTCTGTAGGTGGTTGACCCGTGTGCCCGATGCGTCGTACGCCTCGCGTAGCTGGTCGTCATTCTTGACCTGCCTCACGCCAACCCAGGCGCCTCCGTCATAAGGTTTGAGGAAGGCTGGATACCCAGTCGCTTCACCAACACTCGCTAGGTCAAACAGCTTGTTGTACCGCTTGATGGTGACCGCTGTGTCGCCCTGCTTGAGGTCGTACTCCTTGGGCGGAATCATCCAAGTCTCGGGAATGGGAAAGCCCAAGCGAATCATGGCGCAGTAGCTGGTGTGCTTCTCCATGCTCTGGATGGACCACGGGTTGTTGAGCACGTACACGTCGTCCATCAGCGTGATCTTCTTGATCCACTCGCGCGAGACGTCGAACCAGTGAGTCAGACGGTCCAAGACCAAGTCATACCGGGGCTTATAGCGGAGGTCGAAAGGTTCAATGACCACTCGCTCTACGTCGAAACGCACTGCCTTACCGTCGACCTCGACAGTTAAGTCCATCAGCTCAAGCAGGTCTTCGTAAGCGGCGGGCCAGCACAGGTCCGCTCCAAGTGACAGGCCGATTTTGCGGACGTCCATGCTGACTCCGGTGATTCACCGTTGGGGGTCTATTCGTACACCATTCTAAGGTGGCCGGGAAACAGGTACGTGAGTCCTTCGCGCAGACGGTCGCGCCAAGCGATCCAGTTGTGACCGTCCTGAGCCTCGACGTAGCGCACCTGAAGTCCGGCGGAGCGGAGCAGAGGCACCAGACTCCGGTTGTAGTAGATCAGCGACTCGAAGGTGCCACACGACAGGAACATGCGCGCATCAACACGGGCGGGGTCACGGCGGAAGTCATTGACGAACGCAACGACGTCGTCCCACAGTGGGCCGCGGTTGTGGTGGCCAACGTCTGTGAACGCGAAAGAGCCGGACTGAAGCATCAGGCGGCCAAACACGCCAGGACGGCTCCACGCGGTGTACAAGCTGGACACACCGCCGAAACTAGCCCCCATCAGTCCGCGTTCTTTGGGGTCGTGGCTGATACCGTAGGACCGCTCAACCGCAGGAAGGACCTCGTCTACCAAGAAGGCGGCCTGCTTGGGATTAGCAGCGTACTCCGCGTTCCGGTCGCCACCCGACGTGAACACCACGACCATCGGCATCACCTCGTGCCGCGCGATGAGGTTGTCGAGCACTGCATCCACTCGTGCGTACTTGAGGTAGTCGTCGCCGTCGTGGCACACCATCACTGGGTAGCTCTTGGACGGTTTGTACTCGACCGGTAGGTAGACCCGAAGTGTGCGTTCCCCACCGTATACTTGCGACGGAATGCGCAGCGTCTCGAAGCGGCCCTTTGGCACGCCACGCGCTCGGCGCACCCAGGCAGGCTCCGCGTAGCCAGTCATAGTGCACACGCTGTTTGAGCCGAACGGGTCAAACGCCTGCTGCGGGTTGCGCGGGTCACGAATCCAGTGCCGCTCGCCGCCGCGATGGAGCTCCAGCTTGTACTCGACACGAGAGCCTAGGGGCAGCTCGAGGTGCAGGTAGAAGGCGTCCGTTCCCTCAATGCGCTGAAACTCCTGGCGTGACTCAAGTCCGAAGACCCAGTGAGCGAGCACGACACCTTCGGTGTGGTGGCTGTCCCAGAAGAAGAACACCGCCTGGTGCTCATGAACGAGGGGAAAGCTGTTCCCGTCCACGAATGCCGACAGCGTCTCATGTCGGCGGTCTGGGCCGGTGTTGAGCTGCTCAATGAGCGCCAGAATGCGTTCCATTAGAGCGTCTCCAGGGTGCCGTCAGGCCGGATTCGTAGGGCCGAGCCGGACACTCCCTCGTTATGCCAAGAGTCGTCCCTGCGGACGAGATGGGCGCCATTCTCAAGGGTGATGCAGTCCGCGGGCTGAAAGCGAATCGCAAGGCTCGACAGCCGGTGCGTCTGGTCCATGCGCAAGCGACGCTCAGCATGGGGGAACAGCACAACGCCGGGCAACAAGCCAAGTCCGGGCCCCAAGACCTCAGCCTCACCCGGGCCCTCGGGGGGGTCGTCGTAGAACAGCGCAATGCGGTCGGTCAGCACCATCGCGCCGCCGGACCACGCAACGATAGGCCGGGTCCACGCGGTCAACAGGGCATCAAAGCCAAAAAAGTGCAGGCGATTCTGAAGCACCGCCACGTGTCCACCGGCAATAGCGATTGCCGCACAGTCTTGGACGATAGCCTGAATGCGTTCGACGTACGGGGCAACCTCAGGACGTTCCCACGGTGTCGCAAGCTCCGGGAAGCGTGCGTTGATGGTGTCCAACTCCTCCATCAAGTCGTCATCGACGCGCCGAACAGCCTTTGCCGCGCGCTGAAGCTCAGGCCACACACCGTCCGGGTCACCGTCGTACAGCTCTCGCAGCCTGCGAACCGCAATGAGCGAGGCGTCAACGCGGATGCGGTACAACACCTTGTGTGCCCGAATAGCGTCCTGCCGAGCCCTATAGGAGCGCTTGAGGTCCGGGTGTGCCCGCAACAGCTCGTCAAACCAAGTGTACAGCGCCAAGTGATGCGACGGGCGACGTAAGGCAGCCTGCAGCGGTCCAATGTCCGCTTCGTCATACCGCCAGCCTGCGCTGATCACGGAAATCGCCCCTGGCTCCGTCACCGAGCGCTCAAGGACTGCACTCAAGTTTTGGTTCGGCCGCTGAGGGCCGAGCACGACGAGGGGACCTGACATGGCTGCTGCATATTCCGATGCGCGACGCATGGACAGAGTGGATGCGCGATGGCCCATCCGATGCCCCAGAGTCGCGACGGTGTCGACTGACTTACCGCTCAGTCGAAGCCTCTACTTCACCCACATGGCGCCGTCTTGATTGTATCCGTCGATCCCGCTGTAGCAGCCTTCGAAGCTGTTATCTCCCAGGGTGTACATGATGTAGCCACAGTTCGCGGTCTGGCCGTAGGTATTGAGACCGCCATGGCTAGAGTACGGGGTGCTTTCGTACCAGGTCGTTGCGTCCCAGGTAGAGGCACAACGGTCGATAGCACCGGCAGAAAGCGCCGTTGCATCGAACGTCTTGTCCTCTTGGAAGTAGGTGGTCAGGGTGCCACAGGTGAAGCGCACAACGCTCTGTAGGTAGTCCGGCCCCCGGAGAGCGTTGATGTCCACATCTGCCAGCTTGGCGACACTGGCCTGCCCCGGGGAAGTCAAGGTTCCCACCGCAGCAACATCGCGGTGAGCGGTCGTACTGGTCTTGACGCGACTTACCAGAGTCCAGCCACCTCCGTCTGTGGTCATGTCACAGTACGCGTCAATCGGTGCTTCTCCGCCCGCTCCGTCCGGGTCAATCGTGTACAGCCCGTCGCCGGTAGAGCCGCCAGCCAGCAAAATTGCATGGCATCCCGTTGCCGCAACGCAGCCCTCTGGCGGGTAGACGTCGCCTACGTTCGCGTCATCTGGGACCGTGACCGAGGCACAGACCTCAGCACCGCGGGCAACAATGGCACCGTCGCCAACAGTCGCTCCCTCACCAATCACAGCACCTGCACGAACACTTCCGCGGATAATCGAATCAGCCCCCACGGTGACGTCGCGGCCAACGCGTGCTGTGCTCTCCACTGTGGCGCCCTCTGCAATGACTGCACGCTTGCGGACGCGTGCGCCGGCTTGAATCTCAACGCCGGTACCCACCGAGACTTCCGGGCCAACAACACCAGAAACCACGGTTCCATCAATGGAGTTCAGTGCCGATGAAATAGTCACGCTGCGCGCGAGAACCGCGGAGTTGCTGATGACCGTATAGTCGCCAAGGTTCACCAGACTACCGATGACAGAAGCGTCGCCAAGGGTGACATTGGAGCCAAGCTGTGAGGCGTAGCCAACCGAAGCGTTGGCGCCGGTGGTCAGGTCCGACCCGGCGGTAACCGAACGTGAAAGTACGGTACCTGCGCCCAAGACATGGTCCGGCCCAAGTGTGACCGAGCGGCCAATGATCACGTCATTGCCAATCGTGACCGGGTTGGATGCGTGGTCGTCGCGCCCGGCAAGAGCCGCGCGCACGCCAATGGTGACCCCACTTCCAATCGCGGTCCGGGGGCCAACACTCGCTCGCGCTCGAACTTGGCTTGAGCCACCAACGGTGACGCTGGGGTCTACGCTGGCTGTGGTCGACACACAGGCGCCATTGGCCTCGTAGGCGTCATCGCACCCGTTCGCGTTTCCATCTGCCGCACCAGCTACCGGTGCCAGCAGCACGCTTAGCAATCCAAACCACATACAAGCTCCCCTGACGTCGAACGTCTTGCCCCGTAATAATACCGCAGAAGCGCCTTGTTCGCACCACGCTCTGATGCGGATGAGACCAACGTCCAGTCCCGCGCGAGCCCCCCTCCCGCTCGGGATATGCGGATTGCCACTCATGACGGTTGCCGCCTTGCACACACCTGAACAACGCGTCCCCAGATCAACCCGTTCCAACAACACTGTGCGGCACAGGCTTTTTAAGTCGTGTGCAGTTAGACCGGTGCAATGAAAGCACCATTTCTCATTGCCCTGTTGTTGTCCGCCTGTACCCCAAAGGTCGACGTCCAAGCCCCTGATACCGACGGCACGGACTCCGATACGTCTGAGCCAGATGTCGGTAACGACCCGGACACAGACACCCAAGAGCCCCTACCAGAGCCCGATGACGCCTGCGAAGGCACACTCATCACGGTAGTAGGCACGGACCCATGGGCACAAACCGCGTCCGTGAGCGAGGTCCCCACGCCATCCTCTGACACCTTCAGTCGTGGCGACGGCGTGGCGTGGTGGAGCCAAGATGTGCCCGGTGCCGTGACTGTCTCCATGTCCGCTCAGGACCACCACAATGCGCGAGTACGCATTGAGAGCACAAACGCAGGCGTACGCGTTGAACGCCTCGATGACCGCAGTCGGTGGGCCGTGACCCGCAACATCACCACGGTAGACGGGCTGTCCTGTGACACCATGACGGTCTGGGTTGGACTGGACCACCACTGGTTCGCACCCTCGGCCAACCGCCCAACGAACAACCGTGCTGAGGTGCTGTTTGACGGGGAAGAAGGCTGGCAGGCGGCCTATGACATGGTCGCGTCGGCCCAAGAGCGGGTCACCTGGTCGACTTGGTACTGGGAGAGCGACTTTGAGCTCATTCGACCCCTGGGCCACGCGACCATGAGCGAGTCGCAGCGTGAAGGCAACACGGTGATGGCGGTGCTGGAAGAGGCAGATGTGGACACGCGAGTGCTCATAAACCGCTTCTGGGGCGAGAACTTCGACTTTACCGCCTACATCAATACCGACTCGGCCCTACGCGCCTACGCGCAGGACAGTGGAGACGACTTTGAGGTCATGCTCCAGGGCAACGTCACCGAGGTCAGCATTGATGACACCTACGACGCCGTCCCCCAGCCCATCTCCTTCCTCCGGCGCGTGCGCAGCGAGAACCCCGATGAGCGTGCTGAACAGGCCGATGTCACCGCACGCAGAGGACTAGACGCGGTCGACGCCGCAAGCTGGCATCAAAAGGGCATTGTGGTCGACGGCGCAGTGGCCCTCATCACCGGCATGAACACCAAGGCCGCCGACTGGGACACAAGCGACCATGCGGTCTTCGAGCCCCGCCGCATGCCCTTCGACGCCGACGAAGACGACCGCCTTGAGGTCGCATACGGCAACGAGCCGAGCGAGCTGGACCCACGAAAAGACTTCAGTGTACGCATCGAAGGCCCCGCCGCACGAGACGTCGAAGACTACTTCCGCACCCGATGGTCACAGGGCATTGCCGATGACGTCCTGTACGCGGACTCCGCAACACCGCTGACCGCACTACCCGCCGCCCGTGAGCCTTCCGGTGGCGTTCCGCTTCAGATTGTCGCCACGATGCCCGAGCCCTTCCTTGAGCAGACCATCCTAGAGACTCACCTTCGCGCCATTGAGCAGGCGACCGAGTACGTGCTGATTGAAGACCAGTATTTCCGCGCGCCCATCATTGCCGAGACCCTAGAACAGCGCATGTGGGACGAGCCTGACCTTGTGCTCATTGTGGTGACCAACGCAGTCAGTGGGTCCGACCCCGGTCTGCGGTGGACGGTCGAGAACGACCAGCGGTTCCAGCGCTTTGGGGACCGCTACGTGTTGATTCAGCTCGTAGCGACCGACCTGTACACCGACGTCGGCATTTTCTGGGACACCGTCGAACTTCTGGACGTCCCCATCTACAACCACAGCAAGCTGCGCATTGTGGATGACGTCTACGTGTCCGTCGGCTCGTGCAACTGGAACAATCGGGGCTACAAGTACGAAGGTGAGCTGAACGTAGCCATCTTGGACCGCCCAACCGCAACAGATGTACGTAGGCGCGTCCTTGAAGAGTACGTCGGTCACTACTGGGCGCCATTCCTGTCAGACGACATGCAGAACAACGCCGATATCTTGGCCTTGGCCGCACAAGACAACGCAGACATCGTGCAGTGGTGGCAGGAGGACGGCGAGGACTTGGACGTCAGCGAAGCCATCGACCTATGGGACACCAGCGTCACCTACCGCACAAGCGGCTGGGCCTACCCGCTAGACTTCGGAGACGACTGGTTCTGGGACGTTGGACCCGACGTCTTCTAGACCCGGGAACGCGCCCCTAGCGGACCCAGTACGAGTGCTCGCCTTGGTTGGTGATGCCGGACCGTTTATAGGCGCCGGTCGGTGAATAAGAGCTGATGCAGTTGCACCCCCACAGGCTGTCGCTACAGTTGGCGGGCCACACATTGTTCGTGGTCACGCCCCCGCCGCCGTCGTCGCATGTGTGTCCGCCGAGCGCAGAACCGCCGCCAGAGCAGCCGTTGTCATTGGCACCGTCTCCTGCAAAGTACACCAGCTCGCCAGACCACTGACTGGGAGTGGTCCGCTCGAGCAGCTGGCAGGAATTGGACGTAATTCGGTAGGTACTTGCGGGGTTCGCGCCCTTCCACCAACCAGTGTAACTACGGGTTGGTGAGGTCCACTGCGGGTCGTCAATGTAGAAGGCCATCTCGCTGTACACCATGCCCAGCGACTCGGGGTTGATGGCGCGCTCCAGGCCGTCCGTTGGTGTCACGGGATTGCTTGTGCTCGTCGCACTCCATGTCCCCGTCAGGTAGGTGCGGCTCACGTTCACGTTGTAGCCAACATTGGTCCAGCCCCCACCGTCGAACGCCATCTCGCAGTACGCCTCAAAGCCTACGCCGTCCCCATTGGGGTCAATCGTGTAGACCCCGGTCCCCACGTCACCGGTGTACTCAAACACCCCGACCGGGTTGCGGTAGCCGTTGCAGCTACGCGCGTAGGTTCCATCAGACCACTGCCGACTTCCGCAGTTCAGAACAACACTACCGCCTCCGATGACCCGAAAGTTGTCGCCGTCACACACATTCACTTGCGAGCTGGCCGCATCCCACACCAGAGAGCCGGCTGTCTCCGGTGTGCAGAATGACTCCTCTTCCGTACCCAACGTGACCGCGCCATCAAACCGGCCGCGCCCCCCGTCCACCGAATGCGCAACCGCTGCGTAAGGCACACTCAGCAGTCGCTGCCGCCCCATGGGCATGCCCGCGACCACCTCAATCCAAACCTCTTGGCGGTACAGCTCGCTGGTGTCGAGAAGCACACCCGAGCCCAGGACCACCGAAAAGTAACCGCCGCTCGGGTCGACCAAGAAGTCGTCGCTCCAGAACGAATCCGAGCTGTCTTCCGCATCAAACAGCGACACTGTCAGGGTCTGCGGGGCTTCCAGTGGACCACCGCTCGCGTCTAATACACGCCCCTGATGGGTCAGCTGAATGGGTGTGGCGTGAGCGAGAGTGAGCGCGAGCAGCAGCATGGTGTCCCCAACGGTAAGACCACTAGTTTACCGCATGAGAGGCGGTCGCAACACAACAAGCTGCTGCTGCGGACGGACCACAATGAAAACCACACGCATTCGTGCATTGCGCCGCGTTTTGTTGTATGTCCGACACCGCGTGAGGCTACCATGTTGACATTGATGACCGCTCTTGTATTCGCTGCCGAACCCGTTGATTTTCGGGACCAATACGTATCCGCCCAACCCATCTCAATCCCCCAAAGATGCGCTTGCGGTGCATGTCAGTGACGTGTCGATTGACATGGGCGGATTCACCATCCACCTGGACGACGGCATGGTCGTGCCGCTCGAGTCCGGCTGGACAACCGAGCAGTGGAGCGATTGGCAAAAAGACCAACTGCGCACCAACGCCGGCGATGACCAGGACGACCACCCCATCCCGTCGCCCACTCTTCCCATCGCACACGCTGGCTACGTATTTATCGGAACGGGCACAGCAACCGTTCCAATCCCCGAGCGCGCTGACCGGTGGACCTTCGCCAATCGACTCACCTTGCATGCGGGCCACGCCCCCATGGACCTGCAAGCCACGGTGGCCAACGGTTCGTGGACAACACCCATCACTCAATCGGTCATCTTTGGGCTGGAGCTGCCCGAAGGAAACCAAGTAGAAGCCTCGGAATCAGGCCGCTTTCTTCGCGCCGCCGGCCACATTGTCGACGAGCGCGTTGGAACGATGGACACAACAGGTGCATGGCAGCGACTGCTTATCGAAGCGACGGACGACACCCGACGCCCAGTCCTGCGCGCCCAAGTCTACACGTCCAATCGTCTTGGTGTCGTCAGCACGCTGCGACCGAATCGGCCGCTGTACGAAGACCAGTGGCTGAACGTGACCTGGGACCCGGACGCCCGCTCCGACGCCTTCGACGCGCCCGTTGTGACGGCCGGCGGCTGGAAAGAGAACTGGGGCTCCGGATACGCCGTGGTCTGTGCCATTCCTCACACGCCAACCCGTGAGTTCCAGGCTCCGGTCGAAGCGGTCATGGCCAACACAACCGTTCGCGTGCGAAAGAACCCCACGAATGATCGGCTATTGGCAACCAGCGAGTCTCGGCTGACCATCCGAGCCTTAGAGCCCGTTGACGTCATTGAGTTGTCCATTCCGCGGCACGACTTCAACAGGCGCTCACCCGATGAGGGCTGGTCGTTGGACACAGTCACATTGGCCGACGGTACGCCGCTTACTTGGTTGGACCCAGAAGATGAAGACTCCACCAAGGCGTCGGGCTGGACCCCCTTGTTTCTTCCCACAACCCTGGCTGCCGGCGAGCAGGTGGAGGTCATCGTCAGCTGGTCTGGCGGCTGGAATGCGAAGACGGCGAACGGATGGAGCACCGGCCTACGCGACATTGTGCCTGCCCTTCTCCCGCGTCGCATTGGCAATCCTTGGCCATTCGTCACAACGGTCGGAGTCCCCGTCGACAGCGAACTTATCGCTGCAATCGGTGGTGACACGACTCGAACCTGGGAAGAGGACGGCTGGCGATTCGTAGAGGCGTCCAGCGGTGAAGGCGACGCGCTGTGGCCGGACATTGCACTAGGGGACTGGCGAACAGCGTCGTCTGCAGCCGTCGATGACCTGCCAGCAGTAGACACGCGCCTCTTCCGTTCCCGGTCGTCGTCCATTCAGGAATTTGCTCCTGAAGTTCGGCGTGTCGTCTCGTTCTACCAGGGCTACCTTCCACAGTTCCCCCACCAAGAACTCGAGATTGTACAGGCTCCAACCTCATGGGGAGGCTTCACCTGGATTGCCCCCCACGGCATGGTCAACCTGCAGCAAGCGCGAACTCCCGCCTGGATCGGTTCGGGAATGGCGGGCACACCCCATCTAGAGTCCGGCGTTCTCGCGCACGAGATTGCTCACCAGTACTTTGGCCACGTCATCCGACCGGCAAGCAATGAAGACTTCTGGATTGCCGAGAGCTTTGCCGAGACCTACGCCGTGCTCTACCTAGGAGCGGCCTTCGGCGAGGACGTCCTTCAAGACCGACTCAAGCGCTACGGCCACCAGTGGGAGCGCGACCTGCGCAAGACCCAGACGTTCGCGTCGCTGACCCGCCCCTACTCGCACCGCAGCGCCATCATCTACCACTGGGGACCGTACGTTCTGCTGCACATGCTGCACGGCCGAATCGGCAACGACGCCTTCTTTGGTGCCGTGGACGGACTCGCGCGCAACTTCGACCGCGCAGACGTGCGAACCGAGGACATCCAGGCTGCGTTCGAGCTGACGTCTGGCGAGGATCTATCAGACTTCTTCGACTTCTGGGTGCGTGGCGGCTTTCGTCCCGAGCTGGAGCTGAGCTGGACCGAACAGGGCTCCCAGATTGCCCTGGACATTGAATCCTCCGTACCGTTCGGCAGCTTCGATGTGCCAGTAGTGGTCAGCGGCGAGTCCGGCGACGTGACCGTGTGGGTAGATGTGGTCGACGGGCACGGACAAGCCACCGTGGACAGTCCAGGCAGCGCACAGAGCGTGGACCTCGACCCTAATCACATGGTCCTAGCGACCCGACGCCGTGTGCGGCACCGGTAAGCCCGTTGGTGGGACGTCATCTAGAGCGCTGTGGACAGTTCACGTCGGAAGATGGCCTCTACAAACTCGGCATGAACGCCAGCAGTGTTGGGTGTCCACGCCGATGTATCGACCGCCTCTAGGACCGTGACAATCACCGGACCGGCCGTCACAGGACCTTTCGCTGGCCACCGGTCATCCACGCCGCGAAGCAGCACGGGAACCACGGGCAGTCCCGTCGAGCAGGCAATGTGAACAAAGCCCTTCTTGAACGTCTTCAGCTGCCCATCACGGCTGCGAGTGCCCTCCGGCCAAATCCAGATCGACAGTCCCAAGCGCTTCACCAGCTCGGACAAGACAGCGAGTGAGGCACGGGCCTTGTCCGAGTCTCCCCTGTCAATGAGCAGGTGACCCGCCAGCCAGTACAGCTGTCCGAACACCGGCACGCGTGCAATCTCCTTCTTGGCCACGCCACAAGCGCCCACCGGGCACAGCGCGCTCCCCAAGAACAAGTCCAGCGTTGAGGTGTGGTTCGCCACATAGATGGCTGGCTCGGCGCCCAATCGCTCGGCGTTGACCACGGTGACCGGCATGCTGAACAGCCACATACCGACCCAACACGCCGTCTTTGCGTACAGATTTCCCCCACGAATGCGCGCACCACGCCACGGAATGAGCACAAGGAACGCAAGCACCGCTGGAACCGTACACAACAACGCCCACAGGCCAGCCGCAGCGCTGCGAACGATGATGGAGGGCCAGCTGAACGTGTGGGGGTCTCGACTCATGCGGGGCTGTAACGTCGCCATCAAATGCGCAACAGCAGCGCCAATCGCAGGCCCGGCCCACCCGGCTCACTCCCCTACAGCCAGACACCGCGAGTCCCCATGTACAGCACACCCAGGTGCGGCTTCGGACAGTTTCGGCTTGATCAGGAGCGGTGCATTCGGCAGACTGAAGCCCGTTCTGGAGTAAAGATGCGCATTGTCGGATTGGTTGTGGTTTGTGTTCTGGCCGGTTGCCGGGGTCTCGACGAAGACACCCTCACCGCTGAGCTCGACGCTATGCGCGCAGACCAGGCAGAGCTCACCGCTCGACTCGAAGCGACCGAAGCCGCGCTCGTCGCCGCCGAAGCGACCATCGAGACGCTCGCGACCGTGTCGTATGTCGACGCTGCAACCGCCGGTTTTGCCGGCTACGACGGGCTCACCTTGGTGACCGACTCCATGCTGCTCGGTGCCCTAGACCCTTACGCGACCACCGCAGACCTCGCCGACTACGCAACCACCGCAGACCTCGCCGACTACGTCACCCTGTCTGACGCCGCCGACCACGTGACCACCGCAACCCTTGCCGACTACGCAACCACCGCGGCTCTCTCGGACTACGCAACAACCACCGCGCTCGACGACTACGCGACAACCGCGTCGCTCGAAGCGTACGCAACAACCACGTCATTGACTGTGTTTGCGACGACAACCGATCTGTCCGACTACGCAACCACGGCGGCATTGACGGACTACGCGACCACCGAGGCACTCGGCGACTACGCAACCACAGAAGCGCTCGGCGACTACGCAACCACAGAAGCACTCGCAGACTACGCAACCACAGAAGCACTCGCAGACTACGCGACCACCGAATCGCAGGGTAGCTACGCAACCACAGAGGCACTCGCCGACTACGCCACTACGCAGTCCTTGAGCGACTACGCCACAACCGCAGCGCTCGGTGACTACGCCACTACGCAGTCCTTGAGCGACTACGCCACAACCGCTGCGCTCGGCGACTACGCCACAACCCAGTCCCTGAACGCCTACGCGACCACCGCCAGCCTCTCCGCCTACGCAACAACCCAATCACTGGGCGCCTACGCAACCACCGATTCGCTGTCCGCCTACGCGACCACCGCAGCCCTCGGAGAGTACGCCACCACCGCATCCTTGTCCGCCTACGCGACAACGGGCTCGCTGGATGCCTACGCAACCACCCAAGAGCTTGGCGGCTACATGACGGTCGCAGATGCGTCTGACCATGTGCGCACCTCTGCCCTGAGCGCCTACGCAACCACCGATTCGCTGTCCGAGTACGCACTGCAGAGCACCGTCGCGAGCTTTCCTCCCGCGTCCGAGTTGACCACCACTGTGCGGAACGTAGACGACATCCTCGCCGACTACCTGGACTCCGACGACTACTCCGACCTGGCAACCCAAGCGGACTCGTGGCCTTCCGGCCCGTACTGCATTCTTCGCGGCTCCGACAGCTGCCCATCCGGGTTTGGTCGCTACGACAACTACGTACGCGCCATCTGGAGCTACCACTCCAACAGCACCTACCTGAAGTCCAACCCGTTCGCCGGCAACGGTGTGCGGACGCACAGCCCAGCCAACGGCAACGGCTGGAACTCGGATGTGTGGATGAACATGTGCTGTAAGTCGCAATGACCCTGCTCAGAACGGGCTGAGCGACAGCCGGGTTACCTGCCGGCCACACACCGGCTCCCCGGAAACTACATGCTCGAGACCCCACTGGCCGCTGGCCCGACCGTCCCACTTGGCGACGGTCGCACGCTACAGTTCCTCGGCATGCAGCGACAGGTAGACGGCGCTGAGCTGTACGACGTCTCACTGCGCCCAAGCGTGGACCACGCCGCACCACAGGTTCGACTCGCGTTCCAGGGCGGGACTTCGTGGACGGTGCTCAATGAGCTTGGAGCGGCGTCAGAAACGCTCGAGCTGGGCTCCTCAGACGACGTCTTCGCCCTGGCCATGGGTCAGACGCTCCTGTCCTCACAGACAGTGGCCCAGGCCGTACCTCACTGGCCTTCCGATTTGAAGATTACCCTTGCGCGCCGCCAGACATCGGGCCCATGCGCCGTCGCCTTCGACGCCCGTTGGTTCCTCACACGACTCACCGACTCGGCCATTGACCAGCCGCTGCTCTTTCCCAACGGTGCCGAAAGATTGGCCCTCCGTGGGGTGACCATTACGCGCGAAGTCCTCGCGAAAGCCAGCAGGACTGCCAACACTGAGACGGGCCTAATAGCGCTGCTTCAGCAAGGTCTAGACGCAGACGCTGTGACCGGTTCCCCCTCCGCATGGACCGGCGACGGCCGCCTCATTGGTGAGTCCACGTGGGGAGACCTGTCGCAGGTGGGCACGGACATCGCGGATGGCTGCATCGCCGCCGTTGGCACGGGTCCGTTCCGTGTGACCTTCGACCCCGACGAGCCCATGGGAATCGGCTTTGCCCCAGAGATTCCCAGCGCCGATGCCGTCAACAACACACCGGCCGCTCATGACGACTCTGTCGGCACTGGCGTGGAGGTCGGAATGGTGGACTCGGGTGAGGCTGCCGAGGCCGCTGGCGTACGCGTCGGAATGGTGGCCACACAGCTGTCCAGCCCCGACCTCGTCCTGCACACAAGCGGCGTGGCGCTGCCGTTCGAAGAGATCCTGCAGGCCATCGATACGCGCCGCGATGCTGATGAATGGCTCACCATGACGTTCAACACCGCGTCGCCAAACAGCCACTGGTACGCTGTCGAAATGCCTGCAGCACCTACGTTACGCAGCCTTGGAGTGCCCGGTAAACACGCCGCTGCGGGCCCGGCTTTCGATGCCGTGTGCGGACCTGGATTGCTGTGGCGCGAGCCCATCCCTCGGTTGTTCCTGGGCGAGTCTGGGTCGCTGACCTGCGCCCATGTCGACATCTGCCCGCAAGTGCAGGTGGCCTATGGTCTTCTTGGAACCAAGATATTGGGAGTCGCGTCCCATGCTGCAACGCCTCAACTCGCGGCCACGTACAGCGGGGAAGACAACGCCGACGAACCGGCAACGGTTGTGCCCACAGATAGGCCCATGTCTGCTCGCCAAGCCCGTCTGCTGGCAAGTCCCGACATCTCTTTAGTCTTGCTACGACCAGGAGACATCGCCGTCATTCACTCCGGTGCACTGCACTTCGCCAGCAACGGCGCGGACAGTCTCGGCGGGTCGCTCTACCATGGCATCATGACGACCGGAGCGTTGCCGAGACTGCGAGTTGATGCCGCGGAATCAAGCGAGACCAATGACGATGAGGCCTTCGCCAACCACCTGTTTGCGGCGGACCTGCTGACGTTGGTCGAGGAACGCTTGAGCCAGCGGGCCTGACGTCGTTGCGCTCGCCAGCCACTCACCGGCTGCCATACCCGTGAAACCACGCCGTGGCGGCGCTGCGAACCACATGGCCAGGGAGGACTTCGTGAAGAACGCGGTCCGATAGAAACACGACCAGGCGCCCGCCTCGCGGCTCAATATCTCTAGGCGTCTCCGAGGTGTGAACCCGCAGACAGCCGCCGTCCGCTGCCGTCCACTTACCGTTCAAGTAGAGGATAGCGGTGACACGGCGCGCCGCGTCCCCACGCAATGCGTCACGATGGGCCTGGTAGTGGCCTCCTGGTCCGAAGACCGCAAGCTGAATGGCGAATCCATCCAATCCCATCCATGCCGCCGCGTTGAGCTCTGTGCGAACCTCCACAAAGCGCTGCCGCATCCCAAGGAAACGTCCTGGCAGGTCGGATTCCCACATCGTTCGGTCACTGCGCACGCCTGAACTGCGCGCATGGCTCGCCCCTGTCCCAGCAGCGATGAAGGAGTCGTGAGACAGCGCTATGGCATCGGACCAGTCTTCGACTTCGCTGTGTGAAGCAAAGTCATCCATCTGGAAGACCTCACCCTCACCGAGGTGACGAACATTAGCGTCCGTCAGGAGGAAGGGTGTGTGCATGCCTGGAGCCTACAGCAATGCCTCAGCGAGCCGCTCTTCCGTGTGCAGTTAGTTCCTGAGACGACGTCCAACAGCCCATGAACCCCAGTGGAAGACCCACCACGATACGCCGCGTTCGTCGTAAGCTAGCGGCGCCAACCCTCCCAGGAGGTTCCCTATTCGACGCCGCTACATGACCCGTGTCCTGCTACTCGCGATGGTATGCGCCTGCACCACGCCTGATGAACCCGTCGAGATGGAGAGCTGCCCAACAGACAGCCGCTCCGAAGGCGACGTCTTCACCTTCGCAACAGGCCTTGAGAGCGCTGGGACCGAAGGTTCGGAGGGCATTGCGTTGTCCCCAGACGGTCGCCTATTCGTTGGAGGCGTCGCCTACACAGGTGGTGGATTCGTCGCTGAGGTAGCCCCTGACGGCGTTGTTTCACCCCTGGTCTCCATGACGTCGACGGTCGGCCTTGTGTGGTGGCAGGACGCATTGCTCGTCGCTGTGGGGGGCGATGGCCCCGCCGGCGAGCTCGGTGGCGTCATGCAGGTCAACACGGACACCGGAACATCACAAGTGCTTGCGTCAGGAATCCCAGGTGCCAACTTCATTGTGGTCACTCCCTGGGACACCCTGCTGGTCTCCAGCCCAGGCGGCACAACCGTCTGGGAAGTGACCGATGCCGGAGACGTGAGCGAGTGGCTGACCGGTATCGAATCGCCCAATGGCATGGTGTTTAGCGAGGACGGCACAACGCTATTCGTCGCCCAGACCTACAACGCCCCCATCGCACTTCATGCCGTCGACGTCAGCGCGCAGGGCCAATCCGGCGACGTCCGCACCGTCGCAACCTTCGACGACAACGCCACCTTGGACGGTATTGCCCTGGACGCAAACGGCGACGTCCTCGTTCTGTCCAACCTGCCCGGCGAGCTATTGCGTGTGACAGCCGACGGAGACGTGGACGTGATTGCAGACGGCCTCAACTCCCCTGCAAGCTTGGCATTCGGTCGTGGAGACTTCGACGTCTGCAGCGTGTACATCACCAGTCTCTTCAGTGATGTTGTGTACGAGGTGGGTGTCGGCACGCCCGCATTCTTGCGGTAAATCGCCGTCCGACGCCGCGTTGATCTATGGTGGCCGCGTTTCCGCCCCCCATTCTTCTCCGAGAGTACCCATGTCTGACAAGCCCTCCGTCACCCTCTTTGAAAACGGCCCTATCAAGGTCAGCAACGCCAAGAGCATGCGCTACTGCGGCGAGCCCGTCGACGTACAAGGCGACGTCTTCCTATGCCGCTGTGGTGAGTCGAAGAACGCGCCATTCTGCGACGGAAGCCACAAAGCCGCCGAGTTCAAAGGCGAAAACCAGCTGGCCACGACCAAGCCCATCAAGACCTGGGAAGGCCGCACAGTCCGCACCCACTTCAATCCCAACACCTGCATGCACGTCTTCTACTGCAAGCCACTGGGCGCCCTGCGCGAGGCTGAACTGGCGGGAGACGACGACGCAGCGGCCGAGATTGCGCGCGTCGTTGGCCTGTGTCCATCCGGTGCACTGGCCGTGGAGTCCAAGGGCGCAGACGTCCAGATCGACGCCACCTCTGACTGCGACATCGACATCGTCGAAGGCGGCGAAGTGCGTCTGCAGGTCCCCTACGACATCAACGTAGAGCGCCTAGCCGGTCAGCCTGAAGACCGCGGCACCCTGTGTCGGTGTGGACTGTCTAAGAACAAGCCGTGGTGTGATGGTCGGCACAAGGGGCGCAAGGACTTCCGCTAGGAACCTGGCAGTTGACGTGGATGGAACTGTAGACAGGAAAGGTAGAACCAGTATTTCTTAGACCTGTCCACACAGCGCCCAATATGCACGGTCGCCCCTTCTCGCTTTGGAACCTCTAACCGCGCAATCCAGAGCCACCGTACGCTGAAAGCGTAGTAAACTCTTGATTATTGGGATGAACTGGCGCTATCCATAATCCAGTCCCAGCGGTCCTCGTCCGTCCGTACATACGTGTAGGTGGCACGGTTTCCACAACCCCTCACCCCCTGCTGTCGCGCCGATAGCGCGCTCATAGTGATGTCTTCCTCCGCACAGTCGAGGTCGAAGGCGGACCTTGCACGCAGGTCCTGCATGGGAATCCATACCCTCGCATCGCCAATCTGGGTGTACATCTCACTGGCACCGCACCCGTTGGCCTTCACAGTTGTTTGGTCGCCTTGCTCTACCAAAGTCACTTGGTCCGGTGAGCAATTCAGCCTCTTCGCAATACCGCTCAGATTGATCTTCAGAACGTTCCCAGCGGTAGTGGTTCCAACCTTAGGACACGCAGTGGCGAGGGTAGCAGCCCCGATGAGAAAAAGCAGTTTGAATATGCGTATTTAATAGACCTCTCTTCAAAAGTTCAGCTGTGGAAGCTGGCAGATGGCGTGATTCGACGAAATCCTGGCTGAGAGAACTCAACGCGTTCGGGATCTGGCTTCTCGTCGGGCTGATTGCTAACCAAGGCAGCCCGCCCGAGTGCTGCGATTGAGATGCTTGTTACCCGGGTAACAACATTGGTCTCGTGGCGTTGCCCCGACTCAGTCGGTCACCGCCGTACACGTGGCGCACACGACTACGACGATTCGGAACCGTTCGGCGGACGGGGCGTCGTGTCCGCGTCCGTCAAACACCGCTCGTTGGTCCATGACCGGCAACGGCTCGCCACATCCTACAGCGGGCCTCCGGAAGCACCCTGTCGTCGACGGTGCGTGCCCTACCGAAGCCAAAACGCGAAGCTACCCGCACGCTCGGCATCACCCGCTCCACCGGAAACAGCGGGGTCGTAGCCGCTGGCGTAGTGGACGACCATACCGTCGCACTGCGGGCCATCGGCTCCGCACCGACCCCAGCAACCGCTGTTGCAGAAACCGATAAACTGGCGTTCGTAGGGGGTGCCCGCTTTGTTGCCGCTGCACGAGACCTGGAGCTTGTTTCGCTGCACGAAGGCCGAGAAGGTGCTGTTGCCGGTGTGCTCGGTGACCGACACTGAGTCACAGGTGGACTGGTCCGGTAGGCTGAACACGGTTGTCTGGGGCGCTGGAATGAGCCAGGAGTACTGCTTGGTGTACTCGGCAATCGCACCATCCACGAAGTCTCCGTTGGCGGTGGTCAGCATGGCAGACGTGCTCTCTTGCACAAGCTCGCTGGCGTCGATTGCGGCGATGTTGTCGCGGACGCCCGGCGTCCACACCCCCTGAAATGCGTTCGGCAGCGAGTAGACCGTGGAGCCGCCTCCAGACGGTCGGTACGCGTAGGACACCAGGGTCCAGCCTCCTCCGCTGAACAACATGTCGCAGTAGACCTGAACTGGAGAGTCTCCAACACTGCCCACCGGGTCAATCCAGTACAGGCCGCTGCCATCGGCAGCGCCAGCATCGCGAATGCCCTTGCACGACCGGCCCGGGTTGTCGCTGGACGAGCCCTCTCCTATGCCGGAGCCGCCAGCCCCCACAGCCTGCCAGCCGTTGCTCACGCAGACGAACAGCGAGCCGACAGCGCTGTCAAAGCCGAGTCGACCGTCTTCACCACAGACAGTCTGGGTAGATACATCCACCAGAACGGCCCCCTCTGTTCGGCGCGCGAGCGCTGCTGTAGGAACGTCCGCTAGGGCCTGCCGGGGCTCAAGCTCGGCAACGCCATCGAGTTGTAGGCCGACCGTCAGCGTCTGATGCGCACCGGCGAACAGCTCATCCAGAGTGACATTGGCCGGGTCTGTCGAACTTCCCGTCAGAGTCACCGTAAAGTACCCATCGTCAAACGCCAGTCCCGGAAAGCTCTGGCTCCACTGCCTTGCGTCGGACGCGTCGTACACGGACACCTTCACAGTGTGGGAGCCGTTGATGGCCTCACCTGTGCTGTCCATCAACCGGCCCTGGTGCTGAAACGATACCGGCTCAGCCGCCGCGGTAAGCGCCCACATCACACCCAGCCCAACTGCCAATACCCTCATTGCACCCTCCCTGACTGCATTCTACCATGTGGAAGGTCCGCCAAGCAGCGCCGTTGTGTCGATTTGGTGTCTGCTCCGGAGCCAGTCAACGGGTGTCGAGTGCGGGGCTCTGTCGTCCGACAGCACAAGGTACTTGGTGACGCTGAACCGCATGTGTAGAGTGACGACATCCTCCAGGGAGTCTCATGCCCAGCCAGACGCGTCGAACAAGTACGGTTCCAGTTCCGCAGAGTCGTCCAGAGCGGATGACGTCGGGTGCAGACATGGGCAACGCGGCACTCATGGAGATGCTCGGGCTGTCGGGCCAGCGCTCGCCAGAGGTGCCGCTGCGCGATGAGCAACAGACCACTCTGCCGGAGTTCGCGGGCTACGAGTCGCCATGGCACCAAGCCAATGACTCGCTGATTATCGAGGTTGTGCAGGAGTTCAACGCAGAGAAGGGCTGGGGTCCAGAGCACCCAAGCTACCTCGATCCGGCCATGGTCAAGGCCTGGGCGCTGCAAGAGAGCGGCGGCCACCAGAATGTGTTTGCTCAGGGCGACATGATGCAAATGAACGTGCCCGGAGACTGGGTACCCGAGAAGCAGAACTTCGGCCTGACTGGCAAACACGAGAAGCTCGACCCACGGACAAGCCTGCGCATTGCGCTTCACTGGGCCTACTACAAGGGCGAGATCACGCGGGCGAAGACAGACGACGCCGACAGTGAAGGCTGGCACGACACCCAGCGAGGAACGAAGAGCGTAGCCGGCTACGAGAGCCAGTTTACCAACTGGGACAACGCGCTTGACGACTACAACGGCGGCGGGGTGCACGACTACTCCGAGTCCATCAACCGACGGATGGACAACGCCGGCCGATAGGGTCTGGACCGGAGGGGGGCACAGCTACCTAAACGGCCGGTCCCCATGCACCCATGCTACCAACACGAAGCGCTCTCCGGACGTCACCGGGGTCACCCGATGCGGGATGAATGTAGGGAAAATAATTACCGTTCCTAGACCACGTTGACACAGTCCGAGGTCTGGCATCCACTCGAGGTCACCTCCCTCGTAGGCACCCGATTCGGACAACAACACAATGACTGCGAGCTTGCGACTGGCCAGATCGTCCCGTCCCATGTCCACATGCCAGGTGTAGTGTTGACCCGGCAAGTAGCGGAGCACAGCGGGTGACGCCCAGCCTTGAAGGTCGAAGTCCAGGGTCTGGTTGAGGGCCAAGATGTGTGGGTGTAGCCGGTCCACAATCCAGTCCGTCGATGCCTCATGGGCCATCTGGACCCCGGTCGACGTGCGCACGTTTTCCCGCGGATCATCGGGGTCTAGCTGAACCTTCGCTTCCACGAACGGACCGGGAGTGGCCCGCAGCTGAGCACATTCCCCTGGCGTGAAGACTGCCGGGATGATGTGGCGAACGTAGGTCGAGGGGAAGGTGGGCATGCAGGACCGTGGTCTATAGGCGATGCGCGCCCGTGAGGAGCGCGCAGTCTAGACCGATGACGGCCCACGCGCCTTCATCCGCGCTCAGGGCCCTTCGACGGAAACGTCACGTGGACTGGTCCCTAGCTGGAAAAGCACTCCGCAATCTCATCCGAGCAATTCTCATTGAGACAGGCCTGTTGGTCCTCAACGCCTGCACACGAGTCGTTGGCACATTCCGACACCGCTTGGATTGCGAGCTGCGCACTTGGACTTGCCGCTGCAAAGCACGCCTGAATGCAGGAGTCGTCGCTCGTAGGACAGTTCCCGAAGCACGTATAGGTGTCTGTACAGGACGTCCCCTCATCGGATGTTGGACAGTCGCAGATCTCGTCGACCCCTTCTTCTACGCAGATAGATGCGTTGATTTGAGCACACGACGCAAGAAGCACGGCATCGACCTGAAACGCCTCGGGGTCCTCATCACACTCCGCAACACAATCGGCTGGCGACAGCGGTTGCTCGTCACAGAAATCATCAAAGCACGACTCCAGCCGCGCGCACGCCTCTACGCATCGCTCGTCGGCCGCATCCGTTGCCGCGACCTCAGTGGAGGCCTCTGTGTCGTCCTCAACGGTGTCAGAGTCATTCGCCCCGCCACACGAGGCCAGCAGCAACAACCCGATGGCAATGCCTACAATTCGCATGAAATCCCCCAGCTCGGACGGGGACTATTCAATGCCCGTCCAACAACTGTGCTTTTACCACAAGAGCGACCGATGGTGCCCGGCGCGCGTTGCCCGTTGGCCACGCCACCTTCACGTTGGAGGAGCTAGCCAAATTCCTGCTGGGAACGCCAGGATGAACTGTGTTCCTCAACGTCTACCCACGAACACTCCTTGGGAGTGCTCGCAGGACAATCAGCGGCGGCGCTTACCGCGCACTTTACACTGATTTAACGGCTTCTTTCGACGACTGTCGGCCGTCATGCTCCAACGGAGCTTCTTCGCATAGCTACACCCGCAGTGCCCTGTCGCCGAACTCAGCATTGCTGGGTACTGCAGCGGTTCAACCGTGCGGATGATGGCTCGGTAGCCGCATCTGTGGTTCTCCATGCTCACCACTGCGCCCACTTTCAGATGCAACAAAACCTCTAAGATAGTACTGTGCAGGCCTGTCTGCGTGTACGCTCACGCCTGACGACAACTGGGGAAACCACACAATGACACGTTCTGCACCACTCGTGCTGGCCATCGGCCTACTCATGCCCGTACTCGCGAGTGCACAGGACGCCTGCCCGTCGGACCCCAACAAGGTCGACCCGGGTCTGTGTGGGTGTGGGGTCGCGGACTCAGACTGGGACGCAGACGGCGAGATGGACAGCTGCATCGACCCCACCGTTGTGCTCCCCGTCGGAACAGTCGTCGGTCTCGCAGCACGCGTGGACAGCGGCGCGACCGTACAGACCGGAGTGGTGCTTGGCCCTGACTCTCACGTGGGTGCAGGTGCTTTCGTTGGCTCAGACTCCTTCCTTGCATCCCAAGCGAGCATCGGCACAGGCTCCACAGTGGGCACAGACAGCGTACTGGGCCGCAGGGCAAGCGTCGGCCCCAACGCGAACCTCGGAGACAACGCCTTTGTTGGCCGGTCCGCGTCTATCGACGGCGGCTTCACCGTCGCGTCAGGGGGAACGCTGACCCTCGGCTACGCAGCCCAGCTCAATGGCACGCCGGAGTCTGTCGGCCACCATGTCACCCTTGGAAACCTCGTCACCGTCGAGGCCGCTTCCATTGGTAACAACACCATCTTCGCGCGCGCTGCTACCGTCGGCGCCGGAACCACCGTTGGCGATAGCGTCGTCATCGGACCTGATGTCGACATCTTCGACGATGCCGTGATTGGCAGCGACGTGCGCATTCGCAAGCAAGCCGCTGTCGGCGGAGACGCGCATATCGGGACAGGCAGCCGCCTCGGCCGCGGTGCCGACGTTCGGGGCAGCGCTTGCGTAGGTAGTGACGTCATTCTAGGCGCAGATGTCCTTGTGCGGACCTGGGGCGACGTCCCCGACAACGCCGTTGAACAGCGCGGAACCACCATTGTTGGAGAGGCCTCCCCACCGTCCTGCCTGTCCTTGGGCACGACTACGCTGGTTAGTGGAGCCTTTGAGTGGGACGACGGAACCTACGCCAACTCCTGCTGGTTCTACCGCAATCCAACAGACGCACATGTCTACGGCAACTCCGGAAGCGGCGTGTACCGCGTCGACCCGAATGCCGGAGACCCCAGTGACGCCTTCAATGTGTACTGCGACATGGACTTTGAAGGCGGGGGCTGGACCCTGGTGGACAACGACCCGACCAATGCCGCGACCTTCGGCAGCCGAACCTCGGGAGCCATCACGGATCCAGCGGTTGCAGGGGGGCGTCTGTTGCCTGGCTATGCGTGGTCCAATGACCCGCTGCTACTCTGCAAGTCCAACCGGTTCACCGGGTCTGTCGGCTGGCTCACGCTACAGGCGGGTGGCGCGATTGCGCTCCAATATCCTACCGTAATTACCCAATCGACATCCCACAGCGCCGGGTGGTCGGCGAGAACACTGAACGGCAACTCCAATGCTGGTATGTCGAGCTGGATCTACAACTCTGGCGACCGCTTCGGCTCGGTCTGGATTGGAAGCGGCGGGCAGAGCACCTGCTCGTGCAACTACACTGGAAATGCTTCGGGCCTCGGCAACTACACCACCTCCTCTTCGACCACCTGTAGCACCTGGGTCCGCTAGCAGCGGAGTCCTCCCGGCCACGATGGCCGCCGTCGAGGCCAGTGTCGTAGACCGAGGTCGGTCCAGCCCATTGTGGCCCGTGCCCAGGTCGGCGTCCCCAACCCCCAACCCAAAGAGGACACGCAGCTCACTGCGTCCTTTGTCGTGATGGACTAGAGCGCGGCCAGCTGCTCGGCGAGCCAGGCGTCCACGGCCTCGATCGGGGCCTCCGACCGCTGTGAGGTCGAGAACGCGATGGACCCACAGCCAGATCGCCGCCCGTTGAGGGTGGTCTGCGCCTGCACACGGCCCGTGGTCCGTTCGATGAGCTCGACAACCTCGTCGGTTCGGGTCTCCATGACCTCGGTGCGGGTACCGCTGTCACTGCTATACATGCCACAGCTTCCGATATCGACGGTGGTCTGCGTGATGCGCGCGACCCACTTGACATCGCTGAGGCGCTTGAGGTCGCCGTCCCAGCGCAGGAGCCGGGGCTCGGCACGCTCACCGAGTCGACGCACGACCATCGTGACATCACCCGTTGCGGCCGCCGCCCAGGGCTCGTCCCCTCCCAGACGTGCTGCCAGCGCCTCGGTCATCACACGCTCGGCGTCACTCCGGCCCACCCAGGCCTCACCCGTGAACGTGGTGCCCCTAGAGGATGCCTCCACATTCGGAATCACCAGATGTCCACACGCGGCGCCCTCGTCGAACACCGACAGGTCCCAGGTCTGCACGGTGGAGAACGGCACGGGCAGCTTGAAGCCCGACGAGCTTTCGGGGGCCTGAACCCCATCGATCTTGAGCGAGCCGTTGGTCACTCCGCCGCTGAGGCTGACCTCACCGAAGTTCACGGCCACACTGCAGGAACGAGACAGCATTCCCACGCTGAAGCAGTTGTTTCGGCGAGAGTCGCCGTTGGCGACGTGTTGCAGAGTGGGCCGCGGGGAGTAGACCATGGCCTCGGTGGTCTTGCTGCCTTCGCCGGCGACCGCAAAGACGCTCGAGAACTCCTCCGGGGTGAGCTCAAAGCGGAAGCTCCCTGCGGCGTCGGACTGTGCGCTCTCGGACCCGCCAGAAGTGTTCAACACAACCGGGGTATTCGCCCGGGTCTGCCCTGAAACCTGGATGGTGAGCTCACCACAGTCGGACTCGAGCCAGTCTGACTTCACCTCCAGCTCTGGGGGCGTTCCACAGGCAGCCAGCAGCAAGAGGAGTGTCTTCATACCGCCCGGGCTATCTCGGGGGTCACCCGCTGCAACCTATGATTGTGGCCGTCGTTGGAGCACGGCGAGGGCACGGCGCTCGCGTCGCGGCGGGCGACGATGAAGGCCTCGGTGTCGGCCCTGTCCGAGCGCGACGAGACCGCTGAGGTCTGCACGTTCGAGGGGTGGTGTGACACCGACGAGGGCTGGACGCTGGCCCTCGGTACACCGCCGCGTTGGACACCGGTGGAACCCGACCGTTCGCTGCAAACGGCGCGCCTGGATCTGGGTCCGCTAGCGCGAAGGCAGTGACGGGTCGGAGAGGTTGGTCGCAGGCTCAGTGAACTCGGAGCGGCACGGGAGCGCTGTGACGTTGAATCCTTGCATGGCCGCGGTCGCACAGTCTTGGGTAGAGGCCGCGCAGGTGTACTCCACGTCCACGTCGGCGCGCAGTGAATAGGCGGGGCTAAACGTGTGCTCCGCACCATTGATGACGCGGATGCGCTCCACAAAGAGTCCGGAATACTCGACCGACTTGGTGGCTGTTCCACTCATGCCAAAGTCAGAAAAGTTGTACGAGGTGACCACAGGCGCACAGGCGAAATCACCGTCCTCTTCGTAAGTGCAGTCCACGACGCCGGGGTCATCGAACGATGGCGCGTCGATTCTGGCTTGGAAGGTCATGTTGGCAGGCTGCACAGCGCTGATCTGTAGACCATTGCCTGTCTGGGACATCTGCAGTCCACAGCCATTGGGCGAAGGCGTCGGATTCTGAATCCACTGATACAGACCGACGGACGGGTCGTCGTCGGCAAACGCGAGTCCATCGTCCGTGTCTGAATCACTGTCGGAGTCCGAGTCCGAGTCCGTGTCCGTGTCGCTGTCCGTGTCGCTGTCCGTGTCGCTGTCCGTGTCGCTGTCGGAGTCCGAATCACTGTCGGAGTCCGAATCACTGTCAGAGTCAGAGCCGGTATCGCTACTGGTGTCGCCATCGTCCGTGTCGAGCGGCTCGTCGCCGGGGCACGCGATGAGAAGGACGAGGGAGAGAGTAAAGACGGTGCGCATGATGCTCCTGAGTTGAGATGTGCAAATACGCTCCACCCCTGCCCCTCCGCATCACACGCAAACCAAACACTCTAGCCAGGCGAACGCTCCACATGCGGCCGGTCGCTCAAATCTGGCTGCTCCGGCACTCCAGCCAAAGCGGCCAGCGCCTCGGTGAGGCCACGCTCAAGCTAGACGTCCGGGTCTGTGCCATCGTGTTCGGGGGGTACAACCACCTCAATACCGGGTTCCGTTCTGTAGTTCTCGACTTAGTAGCCGACATATTGGAACCAGTAGCTGAACTCGGCTGTGTGGTGATGCTGCCATCGGCGCGCCGTGCGCAGTCGGACGGCCGAGCGCCCCCCCCCCATCGACGCGGACTGCAACGGCGGCCACCGTTGTGGTCAGTGCCGTAGCCCCCAAGCGTGCCAAGCCCATCGCCATTGCGGTCTATCGACCCGCACACACGCCGAGCCAAGCAGTAATGCCAGCCGAACCCGTGCGCATATGCGACGATGTATGACCACCCGTCTGCCTGGGAATGAACCGAGGGAACAGGCCAACGCGAGTACTGGGACTATCCTCTCAATGTCCTCGCTCCTTCCAAGTCAGTTCCCCAGCAAATCGGCTACATCTGGTTCGTGAGAAAATTCTTCATTATGCTTGGACTCATGCCGCTCGCAGCGAAAGCAGCGACGGTTGAAGTCTGTCCGGGGTGTACGCTTTCCACCATCGGCGAGGGGGTCACCGCCGCCGGACCCGCGGGGACCGTGCTGGTCCACCCAGGAACGTACACAGAGTCGGTGACGCTCTCCCGCGACGTCGTGATTCGTTCCCTCGCGGGCTCAGCGGACACCGTCTGGAATGGCCTTGGCACCAACGTCATCACGGTGTCCGAGAACACAGACGTGAGCATCATCGGCTTCACGCTCAACCCGTCCAGCGGCGTGGACCCTGGGGAGATTGGCGGGTTTCCTCTACCGGACACCGCGCGGGCAATCTCCGCAACAAGCGCAACGGTCCACATTGAGGATATCCACGTCGCAAACGTGTTTAGCAGACTTCCGGGCATCGCTCTGTCGTCGACCGACTCCACCATCACAGTGTCATCGAGCCGCTTCGCCCGCCTCGCGTCCATCGCCAGCGGCGCGGGTATTCGAGGCAGAAACTCCGACGTCTCGGTCGAGTACTCACAGTTCAACGTCGTCACCGGCATCAACGGAAGCGCGGTCCACGTAGATGCGGGCCAGCTCGACGTCTACGATTCTGAGTTCGGCGACAATGGCGTGCAGAATTTCGGCCGAGGCGGCAGCCTCTTTATGACCAATGGCCCCCTTGTTGTCGCGGACAGCACATTCGTCAACGGTTCTGCGTCGGAAGGCGGCGACGTGTACGTGGACGCGACGGCGGCCGCAACTCTCCGGTACAACGGCCACACCGACGCAGCCGCCGACCGGGGCGGGTCGCTATTCGTGCAGCAAACGACCGCGACCCTCGAGGGCGGACGGTGGAGCGGTAATCAGGCACGCGATTGGGGCGGGGCCGTTGGTCAGTTCGGAAGCTCCGCAGTCACGGTTCAAGACGCCGTGTTCACGACCAACACGGGTGGCTCGGGAGGGGCCTGGCAAATGGAGGGGGAGCAGTCAGAGCGCGGCGAGCTCACCGCAACCGCCAGCCGTTGGCTCAGCAACACAGCGACCACCGGTGGAGCCATCGCCTCACAGAGTGCGCAATCCATGGAGCTCCACAACAGCGTGCTGGCCGGCAACGTGGCTATCGGCGGACCCGCGGAGGGCGGTGGCCTATACGCCAACGACTTCGGCTCACTTGACTCCTATTCGAGTCTATTCTGTAAGAACAACGCCCACAGTGAGGGCGCCGGTATCGCCGCGTTTGGTGACGACTCCCCCATTACCCTCCGCGGCAGTGTCTTCGTCGAAAACGAACTGTTGGGTTCATCGTCCACAGACGCTGGCGCCGTGAAAGCCGAGTCCGCGACTCTGGACTTCGAGCACAACACCTTCGCCAGTAACTCCGCCTGGTGGAAGGGCCCGATACTCGCAATGGACGACTCCTCTGCCTCCTTACAACACAACATCTACTACCAATCCACAGGCCCCTACATACCCGCCATCTACGGATTCAACACGCAACAGATCGAGAGCGACTTCAACCTGCGCTGGAAATCGACGTTTGTAATGTTCGCTGGCGACCTCGACAGCAGCGACCAGGGGTTGAACGACACCACCGGAGACCCTGTCCTGTTTGGCTACGTGGAGGACGCCCCCTGCACCGATAGCACCTGGCAGCCAGGTCTCGGCTCAGCGGCGACACTCGACTCCCCCGCCACCGGGGCCACTGGATTCGACTCGGACGCCTGGGATGACCAGGACAATGACGGTATCAACGCGCCCTGGGACTGCGACGACTCCGATGCCAGCGTGTACCCAGGAGCGCCCGAGGTCGCGAATAGCGGTGTCGACGCCAACTGCGACCAGCACTACACGACCAGCTACATCATTGGCAGCGGTTGCTCAACCACAGGTGACGGACGTCCCGCCGGATGGGGGTTCGCTCTACTAGCAATGGGCCTATTGGCCGCACGACGATTGTCCGAGTCGGAGAGCCCAGCGCAGCGCCCATAGCCGACGCGCGCACCGGGCGAAAACAACGGTTTTTGTCCAGGAAGAGGCCTTCGTGACCGCGCAATTCCCCGACGCGGTGCTCGGCACCGACGCCTACTGGCTCGGTGGAGTGTGTACGAACGGCGACTGCCGCGACGTGCCGCTGTCTCTGCTGCTGCTCCGCCGCCGTCAGCGAGCGACGGAAGAAGCGAGACGGCTATGTGAGCTGACGCGCTAGCAAGAGTGATGCGCGCGTCGCAGTCGGACGACCGGCACTCGTGTGCTGCAGGTCGTGTCGGGTTGGGTCGGCGCCGATCCGCAACGGCGAAGCGGTCACGGGTCGCGGAGTCGAAGAGGGGCTCCCGCTCTGGCCGGAAGCACGAGTCGTCTCGCCCTTCGTTCACCCGGGTGAAGTCGGACTCAGAGCACACACATTTAGGATGTGCTCGCGCTAGCGCAATCAGGCGACGATGCAGCACAGTAGGCAACGGAGACTCCCTGTGCTCGACACCACTGCCAGTCTTCGCCCAGCCTCCGAAAAGGGTCCAATGACATGACTATCGCACCCATTGGCCAGAGCTGCGCCGGCGCACAGCCAACAGCGGCAGAAACACGAGCCACACCGGCACCGAGCCGGGACTCATCGCGCACCGCGGACCGTCATCCTCTGAAACCGTGTCACTGTCGCTGTCCACAAGACCCGTGTCGCTCGTGTCGGTGCCGGGGTCAGGGTCGGTATCAGGGTCGGTATCAGGGTCGGTATCAGGGTCGGTATCAGGGTCAGGGTCAACAGGAACACAGGGTTCCCCGCACTCCGGTGCCCAAGTCGCGTTTGCGACGGTGGATGTGTAGGACCCGAGTAAGCTGTCGTTGCGCTCGGTCCAGGGCTCCACGACGTCTTCGACGGCCACAACGAAGGGCAGATCGAGAGTGGTGTAAACGCCCCAGATACCTGCATTCCCGCCATAGTCATCTGCCACTACGTCTATGGCATAGGAGGTCAGTCCAACCTCTGGGTCGAAGACAATGCGGCCGTCGTGGGGCATCATGGCCAGGAGCTGCACAGTGTCTTCGCTCTGAACCAGTGGGCCGGGCGTTGGACTCGTCAATGCGACCAGGAACGCGTCGCCACGCTGATGCAGTCCGCGCACCTGAGTGACACCGACGCCGTCAATCACGCGCGCCGCAATCGGGTCACCCTGCCGGTTCACCGACAGAGTGAACGCCGCTTCTCCCGAGAGGTACCCGGTGGTCCCAGCGAGCATCCAGCCCTCGGCCATTGGCGCCGCGAGGTTGACCTCATCGAGAAGATGCGGCCCGCTCCAGTGGTCCGCTGTCCCCTGCCCGGGAATGTCGCCGCTGAGCCCATATGTGCGATGCCACATCAGGTTGCCATCAACATCATACTCGGCGGCAAACAGAGACTCATGCGGCTCGTAGTACTCGGGGGCATTCCGACCAAAAATCAGCATGCTCCCGCTACCATCCTGGCGAACGGCACACCCCCACGGGTAGCCAGAGGTCTTGCGTGCCCAGAGCAGCTCACCGTCCCGATCCATCCGGATGACGACCGCGTCGTTAATGCGGCCCTGGGAGAGAGGACGCTGCGCCGAGTATCCGCACAGCACAGCGCCGTACTCATCCGCGAGGGTATTCCAGATGACCACCCCACCATCTGCCGTGAGTTCCCTGTAGAATAAGGGCTCTCCAGTGTCCGGATTGTGACGCGCAATGCGCTCCTTCCTAGAGGTGTTGTAGCGGTGTGCCGTCCAGATATCGTCGGTGCCATCGGCCCGCTCCGCCACCGCCACAACCGTCGAATAGAGCGTTGAGTAGTCCGGCCGCTGCCAGCTCCAGAGGAGCTGACCTTGATCATCAACCCGCTGAATACGACCCGCGAAGTGTACAGCGCCGCCATCGGAGAGCGCATCGACATTGCCGCCAAAGTCCGGAAGATGGGTCTCCCAGCGCACCTCGCCCATGCGGTCGAATGCCGTCAGATAGGTGCTAATCCCCGTTCCTGCGCGCTCGACGACCAGTAAGTCACCAGAGAGGTCCGACGGAACCCGACCGCCCACACCGTACCCATCAAAAACGGTAGCCCAATGCTGCGCGTAACCACGTCCGGCCGGTCCACCATCCGGCGGGGTCTCTAGGGGTGCGGCGATGGACTCCAGGTCGGAGCCGGTGACCTCGGCACGGGCGAGGGTGACACTGGCACCGAGGATAGAACCCGTGAGTTCGGTGGCCGCGAGCCAGGTCGTACCCGACTGAACCGCCGGGCTCGCACTCGGGTCAATCTCAACGCGACCCTGTGCCATGCCCTCGACCGAATAGGTCAAGTCAAGCAGGTCGTAGGAGTCGCTTAGGAGCAGCCCGATTGAGCTGCCCACCCCGATAGAAGCGGACACATGGGTGTCCTCAACCAGCCGAGGCGGCGTGAGGTCGAGCCGGGGCCCGCTGCGGTCGGAACGCGCATAGGAGCCACCGCCGCTGTCGACGTGAACGACGGCTGCTTGCCGGCCGCGAATATCCACGCCCATTGTGGTGCCCGCAACGACGTCGAGGCTAGCCTCAAGGGTCAGCTCGAGCGCTAGGTGAATCGTGATATTGGTGACGCCTGCGGGAATCGTCGCGAGGTCTATGAAGACCTGTCCAAGCCGCGTTGAGTGGTCCAGCTCGGCCTGTGTTTCGGCGGTGATGGACCCAATGAAGCGCCACTCAAGCGCAGGCTCCGCGTCAAACTCCACATCACCGTCCCGAAAGCGCAACGACGTGGGCATCGCAAGTCGTTCCAGCAGGATGTCACCCGACACCACCACGCCCTCAACCGGCTCAAAGTCGGGAACCGCGAAGCGAATCAACGGGCTCGTCTCACCCCCGTCCGGAAAGTCAGCCAACAACATATCGCTAGGTCCGCCATATCCTGGGACCAAGCGAATATCGTCTCCCCCCGTGGGCGTGAGAAGCTGCGCATTTTCACCGCTAAGATCGATGTTAACGACGCTATTACCGGACGTATAGTACAGCGGCGCATTGGGACCTGGTGTGATGTGCACCTCATCGCCGACGGACACAATGTTGGCGACCTCAAACGGAAACAGCGAGCACGGAATGGGCTCCGGTCAAGGAAGCTCAGTGGATTGAGGCGAAATCACCAAATCACCAACAACCAAACCGTCCAGGAAGGGAGTGCTCGCGGAGAAGACGTAGGTGGTTCTGTCACCGCTCATGAACAGATCGAGAGAGGCATCGTCGATGGATTGAGCGACCACCGTGCCGACGATGGACTCGTTTCCGCGCATGACGCCGTCCAAACCGCTGACCAACAAGGCTTGAAACTCGGTCTCGGCAGCAGTCGAAACGAAGACATCCACGGTCTGAAGAGGCTCAGCGACCGCTGACGGTTCCAGCTGGTCAAATGCCAATCGCCTCGCCCGTACCTCGACACCCGTGGGTAAGTTCCATGGCGCGAAGTACGAGCCATTCTGCTAGGTTGCGGGCCCGGTATTACGAACAGACGCCGTCAGGGTGACCAGCCTGCCACCCGGCTCCGAAACGCTCGCGACCTCGGCCCAATCCTCAAGCACAAGGTGCGGTGTGGACACTGGCACACCCCCTCCGACCATCCAGTAAGGCAGAGGGGTCTCAAGATCGCAGCCAGCGTGAGACAGGCCGGCCAGGAGAAGAAAGATCATGGTTCTCTCCGCCGGACTCGCGGCCCGGGAGATGGATTGCGTGGCGTTCGCATATTACCCATTAATCTAGGCCGCAAAATACATCTCAGCAGACGGCGTCAGTCACTGACACCGACCACCGGGAGCCCCCCAGACAGACGGAGGCTTCGTGCAAACCCAAGGTCGCAACATCGTCACCCTCCGTTCGGGCGTACCGCTGTTCGAACCGAGGGCGCTCGCCTTCGTACAAACTCGGGGTCAAGTGAGTTCTCCGGAGCGCGGCCTCCCTGAAGGACATGCAGTGGAATGGGCAGCGAGAACACTAAACGTCACCACCGATCAGGCACTATCCACCTGGTTTTTCGACGGCGCCGGCCGCGTAGCACCTGGGTCCGCTAGCAGCGCACGACACAGGTTGACGCACTCGCCGCGGGCCCCCCCTGCGCGTCGGTTACCGAGCCGTCTCCCCAACGACGCCGGCTCGAACGGCGGAGGAGCCCACATGGCAGAACTGTCCTCTTCGAACCGCACCTTTGTCCTAGCAGAACGCCCCAAGGGCGAGCCAGACGCCAACACCCTGCGCCTCGTGGCCGTGGACGTTCCCACACCCGGCAAAGGCCAGCTATTGCTACGCAACCGCTACCTGTCCCTCGACCCCTACATGCGTGGACGAATGAGCGCCGCCCCCTCCTACGCGCCACCGGTTGAGCTGGGTGCAGTCATGGTGGGCGGCACGGTTGCCACCGTGGAGACGTCCGATGTACCTGGGTTTTCAGTGGGCGACTGGGTCGTCGCCTTCGGTGGATGGCAGGACTACGTGCTGTCCGATGGCAAGGGGCTCATCAACCTTGGTCCCAACCCGGAAAACCCATCTTGGGCGCTCGGCGTGCTCGGAATGCCTGGCCTGACAGCTTGGGCGGGGCTGACCCAAATTGGTCGTCCACAGGCCGGTGAGACCCTCGTCGTTGCCGGAGCCAGCGGCCCAGTCGGAGCGACGGTCGGACAGATCGGCAAGCTCTTGGGCTGCCACGTCGTAGGCATCGCCGGCGGAAGCAAGAAGTGTGGACACGTGGTCGACACTCTCGGCTTTGACGCTTGCATTGACTACAAGGCAGATGGGTTCGCTGATGCCCTGAAGGCCGCGGTCCCCAGCGGTATCGACATCTACTTCGAGAACGTAGGCGGCGCGGTCCTAGACGCGGTCCTTCCACGCCTCAACACATCAGCACGAATTCCCGTGTGCGGCCTCATCTCGCAGTACAACGCCACCTCCCTACCTCCGGGTCCGGACCGTCTGAACCTGTTGATGGGCATGATTCTCCGCAAACGAATGACCCTACGCGGCTTCATCGTGTTCGACGATTTCGGGCATCTGTACGGAGAGTTCTCCAAGAAGATGACCGAGTGGGTCAAGAACGGAGACATCCAATACCGCGAAGAGGTAATCTCTGGCTTGGAGCAGGCCCCCGCCGCATTCATCGGCTTGCTTCGAGGCGAAGCCTTCGGCAAGCGGGTCATCGCCCTCACCCCTTGATTCGTTGAGGCCCAACATGACCGTCCCACTTCGCCAGACGAACGCTGCTCTGTTTGCCGGCGTGGCCCTGTGCGCAGGGGGCTGTGTCGCTGAACCGGGTCCCCTTCCCACCTCAAGCTTCGACGACTCCCGAATCGACGGCCCACAGGTCACCGCTGACCTAGAGAGCCTACGCTCACGCGCACGGGTGCCGGCACTCAGCGCCTGTCTTGTTGAGCAGGCCTACGTGGTCTGGTGTACGGCCATTGGCCTCGCAGATGCAGACACCGAGCGTGTCGTACAGGAGGACACCGCGTTCCTGCTGGCGTCCATCTCCAAGTCCGTAACCGCCAACTTGGTGCTTCAGCAGCGGGACGCCGGCCACTTCAGCCTCGATACCGCTGTCGACGAGTTTCTACCGTTTGCCGTGCGTCATCCAGACGGGCCCATCCGCGTGCTTGACGTGCTCACCCACCACGCGGCCATCGCTGACAGCGACATCATGGACAGCTTCTACGTGGACGGTGCCGACCCTAGCATCTCCCTACAAGACGCTGTTCAAGGCTACTTCACGCCGGGCGGTGCGTACTACGACGCAGCCAACAACTACCAGCCATGGTCCCCCGGAGACGACTTCGAGTACTCCAACATGGGCTTTGCTCTGGCAGGCTACGTCGCCGAATACGCAGCAGGCGAAGACCTGGCGCAACACAGTCAGACCGCCCTCTTTGAGCCTCTGGGCATGACGAACACGAGCTGGCGGCTAGCCGACTTTGCCGAAGAGGCGCTTGCACGTCCGCACGTCTCCCGCGATGAGCCAGTTGAACACTACACATTCGCCGACTACCCAAACGGTGGTCTGCGCTCAAGTGCCCCAGACATGGCCCGCTGGCTCGCCGCCTTGCTCAACGACGGCACCCTAGACGACCAGCAGATTCTGCAAGCATCAACCGTGAGCGAGATGCTGGAACGCCACGCAGATGACGGCGCTGCAGGAACGGCTCTGGGCTGGTTCCTAGACGACCGCAGCGACGGTGGCTGGCGCATGCACGACGGCGGAGAGGTGGGTACCACCACATCTATGGGCCTACACCCGGAGCGCGGAGTTGGCTTTATTGTGCTCACAAACGGTGATGCCAGGAGCGGGCCGTTCGGCGAGCTTGAAGCGTATTTGATGGCGCTTGCCGAGGCCCTCTAGCCTCACGTGACGCCGCCCATCAACGCTGGGATGGCCGGTCACATCAGAATCAACTCCTCCGGCTGACGAGCTGGTGGGAGCTCCATCTCGCCAATCATCTGCCGGATGTCCCGTTCGATTCCGCATCGTCATGCGCAACGCAGTTCAGATCCCATGGTTCCCGAGCTGACAAGCGCGCCGACGCCTCCCTCAATGACCGCAGAGTTCGCACGGGTCCACGCGCGCGACTACGTGCGCGGCAGTGCCCAGATGGGCTTGACCCGTCATGCCCCCTGGAGCCCAATGAGCCTGGTCCGATTGAACGATGTGTCGGTAGTCTTCGACAACAATCAAGTGCTGCGCGAGGCGTGCTTCCGACTCGAGCCCGGGGACCGTGTGGGCCTCATTGGCAAGAACGGGTCCGGCAAGTCCACTCTTCTCAAGCTCCTCTTGGACCAGCTTCAGCCTACAGAGGGTGTCGTCACCGTCCAGGACAACGTGAAGATTGGCTATTTCTCGCAGTTCTCAGAACTCGACGGGTCCGCCACCGTCCTCGATGAACTGTCCGAAGTCTTCGCAGAGGTGCGTGCCGTAGAGGCAGAGCTCGCGAGCATCGATACAGCAATGGCAGACGAGACCACAGCCGCAGACGTGATGGACGGCCTAATCGAGCGACAGGCCGAGCTGTTCGAGGACATGGAGCGCCTCAACGGCTGGGACGTGGACCGGGAAATCGACACCGTCCTGACCAAGCTGGGCTTCAGCGACGCGCACCGTACCTGTCCCATTGACGCGCTCTCTGGCGGCTGGCGAAATCGTGCTTCCTTGGCCAAGATTCTGCTTGAAAAGCCAGAGATCTTGCTCTTCGATGAGCCCACGAACTACCTGGATGTCGCCGGCGTCGAGTGGGTCGAGAGCTGGTTCCGTACCTTTCACGGAGCGGCCATTGTGGTCTCCCATGACCGGGCCTTCCTCGACGGTGTCGTCAACCGCATCATCGAGGTCGAAAACCACCATCTGCATGAATACACCGGCAACTTCGCCGCATACGTCGTCGAAAAGCAGCTGCGCTTCAAGACGCTCCAGAAGCAGTTCGTGTACGAGTCCGAGCTGCTGGCCTACGAAGCCGAGGGCATTGCCAACCGGCGAGAGGCCGCCCGCAACAAGAGCAAAGACCTCGGCAAGCGGCTCTCCAAGATTCGCAAGGCCAAGGGCCCCAAGCCGGTCGACCAGATTCTCACTGAGATCTACAAGGGACTGCGCACCAAGGCATGCTTGTGCGAGGTGCGAGGACTCAGCAAATCGTACGGCGAGCAAGACTTATTCGCAAATCTGAGCTTCGATTTACGACGCGGACAGCGGCTGGCCATCAGCGGCCCCAACGGAAGCGGCAAGTCGACCTTGCTCCGTGTTCTGACGGGCCTGACCGAAGCGGACGCTGGCACGGTCGAGTGGACCCGGGGCCAGACCTTCGTCTCGTTCAACAAAATGCTCGACGAGCTCGACCCCAAAGACACCGTCACACACGCCGTCAACGCCCTACCCGACAGCTTGGCACTCACGGCGACCAAGAAGGCAGTGGGCCGTTTCCTCACCATGTTCCAGTTCTCCGAGGCCGACATGAAGGCCAAGATTGGCACCCTCTCAGGCGGACAGAAGGCGCGTGTCGCTATGGCCCAGTGTCTGCTCTCTGGTGCCTCAGTGATGGTGCTGGATGAGCCCACCAACCACCTCGACATGACTAGCGCCCAGGTCATGGAGCGGGCCCTCGTCCACTTCCCAGGTGCCGTCATGGTGGTCAGCCACGACCGCTTCTTCATTGAGAATGTGGCAACGAGTCGCATCGACTTCACGGCCGAGGGCGAGCTGGCCGTGCGTTGACATCGGACAAGTGGAGTGTGCAAAACATCCCGTACGTTCGCCATCCATTGCTGGAGCGTGACTGGTCAGCGAAAACGGGTGGACAAACGAGCGCCTGAGGTGCTCGCAACGCACACATCTGCTTATACAACTCCCATCCTATCCTCGGAGCGGCAAGAGCCTATGACCAGACCCGTCTTGTACTCCTTTCGCCGCTGTCCCTACGCCATGCGCGCACGTCTAGCGCTACAGATCAGCCGGCAGGACTGCGAGATTCGTGAGGTAGTGCTGCGAGACAAGCCTTCGTCCCTGCTCGAGATCTCTCCCAAAGGGACCGTGCCGGTATTGGTACTACCGAATGGAACTGTAGTTGACGAGAGTCTGGACGTAATGCTCTGGGCCCTTGGCAAGAACGACCCGGAAAGCTGGCTCGCCCCCACCGCTTCTCTGGACGAGATGCTGCCCCTCATCGAGCGCACACAGACTGAGTTCAAGTCTCACTTGGACCGTTACAAATACACGAGCCGGTATGAAGGTGCTGTGGCCAGTGAGCACCGGAGTCTAGCCTCGGTCTTCTTGATGGAGCTTGAGGGTCGCCTACACGCGTCACCCTGGCTCTTCGGTCCTCGCCTGAGTCTGGCGGATGCCGCTATTGCGCCGTTTGTGCGTCAGTTTGCCAATACCGACCGCAAGTGGTTCGACGAGCAACAATGGCCAGCCCTACGCAGCTGGCTCGACGACTTTCTCGTGTCTCCCCTGTTCGGCGGCATCATGGACAAGCTGCCCCAGTGGCAACTGGGAGACGAACCCACCGGGTTTCCAAGTTCACCTGAGACGCATTGGCAGCGCTCACCTCTCTCCAGCGGCGCCGCCCCAGGTTGACCCGGGCTACGCCGCTCATGCACGGACCTAGCTTCCCCGGCGCAACGTACTGTGTCCCAACACAATCACGTTTCGCCGTATCGCTATGCACGGACCTGAACACCGCATCCCGCAGGTCAACCTGTTCGGCCAATGCTGTAAGTTCACCTTTTTCAGCACCTGGCCGGTCGGTACAAACCCCACCGATTGTTCGGGATGCACCGCGTCGACCCAAACCACCCCACGTTGCGTGGACGGGTTCAGGGTCGGACTACTGCGGCTCCAATGACCGCGGTAGGCCCGTCAAAACAAACGTTTGATGAAATTACGATAATGCCCAGCGCAGAGGTCTTCACGAGTCGGCCACCGAAGACACAGAACACCGCGGAATTCGTGGTACACTGGCCAGCCGCCCAGGAATGGCGGCCCTAACGGGGGAAATAATGCGCTTCAGTCTCTTCGGTCTCGGGTTGGTCTTTTGTCTGCCAGCGAGCGCACAGGAACTCGTTCTGCAAGGCGGCGATGGCGAAGGGTACGGTACCTTCGGGGTCGACGAGTTTGGTCATATTGGCGGGTGCGGCGGCCACGGAATGCAGTTCGACCCGCTCGGAGAGCTGACCAACAACCAAGCCAACTGCCGCAGCGTGACGACGCTGTTCGACCAAGGTGGCCAATGGCGACAGCCGTTGTGGAACGGGGGATGGATGTACCACCCCCTCTACAACAACGCTCCCGGGCTCGACTGCGTCGGCTACGAACGACCCACGGATGTGCTGGCCACCGACGAACACGTGCTGTCCGATGAGCTGGTCAGTGAGCACCACCGGCGCACGAACTTCGTGGTCGCGGGCAAGCCCGACCTGGCCATTGAGCTCGACCAGTTCGTGTGTGGGGCCACATTGTTTCAGACCTACACCGCGACCAACAACGGCTCGGAAGACGCCGACATGATCTGGTCCCGGTTCGTAGACGCCGACCTCGAATGGGAGGGAGGCTGGCGGCAAAACATCGGCGGAGGCGTCGATGAGAACAACCAGGCCGTCCGCATCGCCACAAGCGGCAACGCCGTTGGACTGACCATCGACGCCTCAGGCGACGCCGTGTTTGAGGGATGGCGCGCGTGGCACAATGGAAGCGGCGCTTCGGACTTTGCCCGACTGATGACCCAGGATGGTTGGGGTTTGGACGAACTCAACGAGCCGTTCCGCTACACAGGCGGACCGTGGTGCTCTCGCACGTACGAGCCCGGCAGCCTGGTGGCAGACGTTGGCATTGGCGTTCAGTCCATTCTGTCATTGGCGCCAGGGGAGACCGGCTCCTTCGCCACGCGAAGTGCCCTGGATCCAGGCGTGGTACCTGATGACTCAATCACCATCCTTGGCGTTGTTGCCCAGCCGGCCGTACTCCCCTTGACGTCCGACAACACCCGAGTGGACATCGAGGTACCGGTAGACGGCTGCGGCATCTGTCAGATCAAGGGCGTCACCAGCTCCGACCCCGACTTCACCGTGGTCCTGGTAGGCGCCCTGGCAGTTGAGCTGGCGGCCGGCTCGTCCGGTGGGTTCGACGTCGAGGTGGAGTGCAAATCACCCAACGGGGTAGCGACCACGAGCACAGTGACCGTGGAGACCGATTCAGACGGCGATGGCACCGGCGACAGCACCGACCCCTGCACCGACGAAGATGGCGACGGATACGGAATCGGCGATGCATGCGCCGGCCTAGACTGCGACGAGGAAAATGCTGACGTGAACTCGGGTGCTGTCGACGAATGCTACGACGGCATCGACGCGGACTGCCAACAAGACGACGACTACGACTGTGACGGAGACGGCTTCGTGCCGAGCGACATTCCCTACGACGGCGACTTGCCCAGCGGCGACTGCAACGACGACGACCCGAACCTCGCTCCTAACCTCGTTGACGCTTGCTACGACGGCGTAGACAGCAACTGTGACGGAGCCGACGACTACGACTGCGACGGAGACGGCAGCGTTTCCCCAGACATCGACTACGACGGCGTCTTGCCGCAAGACGACTGCAACGACGACGACGCAGACGTGTTCCCAGGCGCCGAAGACATCTGCTACGACGGTATCGATTCCGACTGCGGCGACACCCTCAACAACAGCACCAGCGACTACGACTGCGATGGCGACGGCCACGTGCCGCCGGGTACTGACTACGCGGGACCACTTCCCGTCGACGACTGTGATGACGCGGCTGACTTCATCTATGCGGGCGCTATCGATGATTGCTACGACGGAATCGACGCCGACTGCGGTACCGTCACCCAGGATGAAGACGACTACGACTGCGACGGAGATGGCCACGTGCCCACCGGCCAGGACTACGATGGCGACCTACCCGTAGACGACTGCGACGACGAAGACGCCGGGGTCAACCCAGACGCCGAGGACGTGCCGGACGACGGCGTGGACCAGGACTGCTCGGGCGACGATGCAGCACTGTCAGAGATCGACACCGACATCGGCATTGACACAGAAGCCGACATCGACACAGAGACTATTGAGACGGCCGACGGCGAGTGTGGCTGCACCACCTCCAGTCCCTCGGCAACGTGGATGTTTGGCCTACTCGCCATGCTGGCCATTCGACGTCGCCGCCGCGTGGCCTGAGCGGTGTTGATGCCCAACTCCCGGTCGCCTGTGGCAACATCCCTGCAATGACCGAACCTGCCCCCTCCTCGCGCCGACGCGGCTGCACCATCGCCGTCGCCATCCTTTTCGTCTTGGCGAGTGCTGTGCTGTGTCTCCTGTGCGCTGTTCCCTACGGGGCAGCTCGGATGGAGAACTCCAGCCCGATAGCCTTGTCAGAAGTGGGTCCCACTTGGCAGGTCCAAGGGCAACCAGGACGCAGCGCTCAGCTCGTAGCCGCGGACGTCTTGCGCGACTGCCACCCCATGGGCAACGGCATCGCTGTGCTGTTCCACCACGTCTGGTACAACACCCTCACTTCTGGCTACGACGACCGCCTGTGGCTCGAAGGTCCGCAAGGCACCTACGACTCGTTCGGTCTGTACATGTGGTCCAACCGTATCTTCCTGCGCGATGAGACTCGACACAACGGGTACAACAACCAGGTCTTGGTGTGCGACCGCTCGCTGTGGGAGTGGTGAGTCCCCTCACCGCCATTGTTCTTCCAACGGCGGGCAAACACCGAGTCAGAGCTCAGAGACGAGGTACCCAGAGAAGCTACCTTCCGTCTGTCGCGTCCAGCTAGAGTCGCCGTTCACGTAGACCTTCACGCTTGCGGTCTCGTTCGCGCTCAGGTGCTTCAAGCCGGAGACCACCAGGCTGTGGTAATTAGTAGACGGCGACCCTATGATAGTGTGTGGATTACTGTTGTTATCGGTGCTTCCATTCGTTCCAATGATGATGCGCATGTGGTTGCTGTTCACGCTGTCCATGCGAATCGATGAGGTGAAGAAGTACAGGCCGTCGACCGGGGCTGTGAAGACGCCCGCCGAGAAGTGGCCACCGTTGTCAAAGGCACCAGCGCCCGTATCGGTGAACGCAATTGTGTCGGTCCAGCCGGCGTCTTCGGTAGTGGCAGCAGGGGCACGCGCGAAGAACGCAGGCCGCGAAGGCATCGTGAGCGACGTAGCGTTGACGGGACCGCTCACACTGCCCGCCTGGACCGCGTAAGGCACCGAGAGAACAGCGGTTCTCGGCCCCAGCTCGCCGCTAGGCGTCGTCACTGACAACCACAGCGTGCTGCCCGTGAACACCGAGGAATCCAGCGTGCTGGATTCGCCCAGGGTCACGGAATAAACACCATCTTCGAGTACGGTACCGGCATGGGACTCGGTCCAAACGGTCGACGTAGTTGTCGCGTCCAAGTGCAGCGCGAATGTAAGGTTGACGGTGCCATTGACCGGGGTACCGTTGACGTCCAGCAGACGTCCTTGGTGCCGAGTCTGGGTGGGAACGGCCTGTGCCAACATGGGTAATAGGCACGCAACGATGACAGATGTGAGACGCATTGATTCTCCCTAAAAGCTAGTTTACCACCAAGTTCGCTGGCCGTTCAAGACCAAGAGTTCCTTGAGTCCGGAGACCGAGGTGGGAAAGCAGCCCCCTTGATTTCTCGAGTTCAGCGGTTCGATACGCCAAGAGCCGGGCGAATGCACTCGCATTGGGGGGGCCGCGATTTCGGAATCCGGGCCCGACGGCAACGGCGAACTGCAAGCCTGAGGGCCTCTTCATCTACACAGTCGAATCTTCAAAGAACTCGTCTGGCGGCGTCAAGTTCTGAAGGCTGACGCACGCGCCCCAAACTCCGCCATGACGTTAACGGTTGTCGAAGCCACGGCTTCACCCGTCGTCTGCGACAAGCGCTAGCCCTCTAGAGCCTCAACCGCAGTCTCGGCTGCTTCGAGCGCCGAATACAGCCCCTCCGCATCCGACGCGGCTCGCAGGTCCTTGACCAAGGTTGTCCGGCGAATCATCTCGTGAAGTCGGTCTACGAGCCACAGCTGGTCCATGCGCTCCTGGGGTGGCGCTAGCACCACAAAGACGACATCCACGCGGTCTCGTCCCAAAGATGCGTAGTCAACGGGCTGGTCTAGCAGAAAGACACCGAGCTGGGTGGTGCCCAACCCCGGTACGACGGTCGCTGTGAGCGCGACGCCGCCAGCAAGAGCCGTGTTCTGACGGTCCTCGCGCCTCCACAGGGACGCTTGCATGGCCTCCTCTGAGACGCCGTCTCCATCGATGTCCAGGGTGCCTGCAATCCGCGAGAACAGCTCCTTTTTGGAGCCAGCAGCAAAGCCCGTCCGCAGAGCTCCGGCTTCCAGATACGGCACCAGAGCGAATCCCGCCGTGGGGATATCTGCCTTGGATGGCAAGCGATGGTGAACCCGGTCCTGGGGCGACTTGAGACGGAGCACCGAGCAAGCCGCGGCATCCGCGATGCGTTGGGTGCCGGAACCAAAGACAAGGGTGCGCCAGCCGCGCTCCGCCGCTGCTCCCATAATCAGCAGGTCGTACTCCGATGACACCTCGGTGATGGCTCGTTCGTGGTCGTCACTGCGCAGCACGATGCTCTTGAGATGTGAGCTAGACAGCGACATGAGCTCGCGGTGGTAGCCTTTCTGTCCCTCGATTCCAGCGTCACTTGTGGCGGTTGGAACCACTCTGAGCAGCGTGATGGACGCCATGTTCTGCTTCGCCAGCGAGTCGGCCACATGGATGAGCATCGTGTCGTAGGGGCCCGGCTCAGCCAGAACGAGCAGACGGGTGAAACCCTCGCGGACCTCCATCAGCGTGGTCCCGTCCTCAAGCGCGTCGGGGTCCGCAGCAGGCGATTTCTCGCGCTCCGGTACCGGCGGCCTGCGGTCGTCGAACACAGCGAGGTCACAGGGCGCATGGTCCAACCACCAGGACATGGGATGACGCACCAAGTAGCGCAGGCCCTGACGCTTGGGTCCCTCCATCACAATCCACTCGGCACGAGAACTACGGGCGTGGTCTCGCAGGGCACGCTGGGCATTGTGGGTGATGACGTCCTTGAACTCGACGTCCAGGTGCCGGTCCGCAGCGAGCGCGCGGCTCTGCTTTGCCAGGCGGGCCATCTGGTCGTCAGTGGGAATCAGGTGCCCCAGGTCCATGCCGTGGGGGACCTCCTCCAGTCGTAGAATCTCCAGGGCTCCAGCATCAGCAAAGGCCGCTGCTAAGCGAACCAATCGTCCCGGGGCGGGCTCGTGACCGAAGACCGGGACCACCACGCGAGGAACCTCGTCTGGACCGAGCTGAACGCTCTCTTCCTCTTCTGTCCGAGCAACAACGGCGGGCTCGTACAGGTGTACCAGCGCAGATGTGCGGGTGGTGCGGCTCCGGCCATACGCAAAGAACCAGCTCGTACCCACGAAAATCGCGAGAGCGATGCCCATCATAGGAAACCAGCCCAGGCTGATCAGGACCGCCATACATCCCAGCATGCCGAGCAGCTGGGTCCACGGATACCAAGGGCTCTTGAACGTGGGCCGGTACCATGCCGGAGATGTCTCGCGCAGCACGACCACCGCCGCGTTGACCACGCAGAAGATGAAGATGGTGAAGCCACTGGCCAGCTTGGCGAGGCTGTAGACCGGCAAGGCCGTGACCAGAAGCACAAGCAGCAGAGCGGTGAAACCAATCGCCCAAGCCGGCGTTCCAGTCTTGGTATGAATGCGAGCCAGGAAGCCGGGCATCAGCCCATCACGGCTCATGGCGAAGGGGAATCTTGCGGTGGCCAGCACTCCAGCGTTGCACATGGAGATTAGCCCAGCCACGGCAACAGCGGACATCACGAGAGCGCCGGTCTCTCCAAAAATCGCCTTGGCAGCCGTGGCGATGGGCGTCACATCATGGTGGGTCTGAGTGTAGTCAACATTGCCTGTCACAACCATGGCAATCAAGGCGTACAACGCCATCACTCCCACCAGAGAAATGGCCATGCCAAGCGGAATATTTCGCTCTGGTTCTACAATTTCCTCGGCTACTGAACAGACCTTGGTCACGCCATTGTAGGAGACGAACACAAACCCGGCCCCAGCCAAGATCCCAGTGCCGCCCTCGGGAAACGCTGGCGTGAGGTTGACCCACTCGGCGGCCGAGATCCCGAACATCGCGAACACCACCAGCGACGCCGCAGAGCCCACAACCACAATGACCTGAAGCGTTGAGGCCTTTCCCGCACCCAAGATGTTCAAGGCGACCAGCGCAGCTAGAACCAGCAGGCTGAACAGAACCGGTGGAAAGCTGCTGAAGATCACCAAGTAAGCACCAAGACCCACCAACGCGAAGGCGGTCTTCGCGGAGAGCGCGAGCCACGTACCAAGACCCCCAATGGTGCCCATCCAAGGGCCCATGCTGCGGTCTAAGTAGACGTACGTTCCACCTGACACGGGCATAGCTGTCGCCAGTTCGGCCTTGGAGAGCATGGCTGGAAGCACGATAAAGCCAGCGAGTACGTAGGACAGAGCCACCCAGGGCCCCGCTACTTCGGCGGCCAGCAGCGGGAGCACAAAGATGCCCGAGCCCATCATGGCTCCGACACTGATGCTCACCACCGACCACAGACCCAGGTGGCGATGCAATTGTTTGGCGTGGACTTTGGCTGTAGATGACATCCGCGCACAGTACCGGTAAGATCGCCCCTCTTGGCCCTTCACCGGTCATGAATTCGCCATGTTGTCCCGTAAGGGCGAATCCGACTTTGCAGTGCGATTGCATTCGGACGGTAGCAACCAGCGATCCAACGATTCGTCGGTACCTCCTACGCACGCAAATCCTACGAATGACAACAGCGATGGGCATCGTGTGGCACTCTGGACTACCGTGCACCCGGTGCGTCCCACCATTGGCGGGCGGCCACTGCCGTTGTCGCACTCTCGGAGACTCCATGACCCTCGCCCTTCGGCTCGCCTTCGTCTCTCTGTTCGTGTTGGCCGGCTGTAAGCCCAACGCAGTCGACCCTGACGTCGACACAGACACCATAGTGGACGTAGACACCGACACGGGGTCCGACTCGGAAGCGGACTCCGACTCCGACGCTGATTCCGACTCGGACACCGATGCAGACACCGCGGACCCGGACTCCGACACCGATGCGGACACCGCTGACCCAGACTCGGACACCGTCGACACAGACACCGACGCTGACACGGAACCAGACACCGACGCCGACACGGAACCAGACACCGACGCCGACACGGAACCAGACACCGACGCCGACGCCGACACCACCCCTCCGGACCGCTGCGACCCGAACCCGTGTTCCGGCGACCGACCATTCTGCGACGACGGAGAATGTGTCGCATGCGAAGACGACAACTCTCCCGTTCCGAACGACGCCTGCTTGGGTGTGTGCGCCTTGGACGCCCCTTCATGCATTGACGGAGACTGGCAGTGCAACGGCATCGGAGTGGAAGACGAAGAGGTGTCCTGCGACGGCTTTGACAACGACTGCGACGGACTCGTAGACGAAGACGTCTGCGAGGAATGCATCGTCGACCCCGCCGACCTGACGGCAAGCCTGGGGTCCATCTGGGACATCGACTTTGACTACGCCTGCGACACCTACCTGACCACGCTGGTCTCCGGTCCCGACTGGACCGTACACGTGGACCAGTCCGAGGACACCGCCACGCGGTACTTCGGCAACGCCAACCAAAACATGGGCTACGGTCTGGTAGACCCCGACCCCACAAAAGGCCGTGTTGTGGTGCTCTACCAGTGCTGTGCCACATGCGGGTGCCAAGCGCAGAATGGCATCACCCTTCTGTACACCTGCGATGAGACAGACCCAACCTGCGGATGCGCCGAGCAAGGCACCTGCCCAGGCTTCTTGGACGCGCCGTTCATCTCCACTGGCTACCTCGACACACCCGTCACCAGCGGGCCCGGCGGCCGACGCATGACCACCCCGACCGGCCTCGCAGTGGGTCCAGGCGACACCTACTTCGTCGGCAACTTCCGCTCGAACATGTGCAGCACCGACGACACCTGCACCACCTGCGATCCCACCACCGACGACTGGTGTACGCCATCCACCGACAACTGCTGCGCCACGGAGACCCTTGGTCGCCTCGTTCAGTTCACCCTACCCGAGGCCGGCGTCGAACCGTCCTGGCGCTTGGTCCACGCCTTTGACCGCACCATCATCAACCTGTCTTCAGCGCGAGATGGGTCGGTGTTCGTGGCACTCGCTGGCGAAGTGAGCGGAACCGGTGAGGTCTGGGTCTACGATTCTATCTCCGGCACAGCCACCCTGCGTCACACCTTCGACGGCCTGGTGCTCTCCATGACCCAAGACCGCCGCAACGGAGACTGGTACTTCGAAGTCCGAGACGACCCGAAGCTCGTCCGCACCTGGGAAGACGGCACACAGCGTCCCCTTCCCGCATCCGTACCAGCTCTGCCCGCTGGCGAGGCGACCGCGCTGCAGGTCAGCCCCGACCACAGCCTGTTCCGGCTTCGCGGAGCCGTTAGCGGACGGGCGACACTAGACGCCTACCCGCTACCGCTCTGGGCGACACAAGGGCAGGCCTGCAACGACCAAGTTGTGTGCGAAGACCCGCTTGTTTGCGGCGCTTCCTCGACCTGTGAAGCGCCATAGCGTGGCCAATCGTTCCAACTTCCGTGATGGCATACGCTGGCGGGTAAGAGGCACGCCAAACCGCCTGCTGCAAGACATCTACCCCCGACTGATGGGGGCGTCGTGGACGGTGACCATGGCGCTGGCGTTTGCGGCATATTCCGGTGCCTGCCTCTTCTTCGCCGGACTGTTCTCCCTCGACCCCAACGGCGTACGAGGGGCGTCCTCGCTGATGGACCGGCTGTGGTTCAGCGTTCAGACATTGTCGACCATTGGCTACGGCGGCATGACGCCGGTCACCCCCTGGGCCAACCTCTTGGTCACGCTAGAGTCCTTCATTGGCCTAGCGGGTGTAGCCGTGGTGACCGCCATCCTGTACGCGAAGTTCTCGCTGCCCGAGGCGCGCGTTGCATTCTCGAGCGTCATGGCGGTGCATGACCGACAAGGTGTCCCGACCCTGCACATCCGCATGCTGAACGAACGCACCACACCCATCTTAGACGTCACCCTTCACATCGGTGTCCTGCTAGAGGAGCCAAACGGCGACGAGAGCTTTCGCAGGTTGGTGGATGTCGAGCTTGTCCGACAACATGTTCCCGTCTTCGTCATGGCCTTCACCGCCATGCATGTGATTGACGAAAACAGCCCGCTGCATGCCATCTTGAATGACCCGGACCGCATGAACTTCCTCATGATGACCATGCACGGGGTCGACGACCGCACGCTGCAGCCGGTCTTTTCACGAGCACTGTTCCATCACGAACAGCTGGCCTTCGGCAAGGGCTTCGGGGACATGGTCGACATGGCCGCCGACGGCGTCATGGAGGTCGACGCGACACGGCTAGATGACTTGGTTCCGCGGACGTTGACCTCCTGACCCATTCCGGCCAGGCTCGCTGCCCTGACTACCTCCAACGCAAGCGAGCCCCAAAGCTACGAACCGCTCCCCTCTGACTTGAAGCCGATGTTGAGAATGACTTCCTTGTCGCCAATAGTCACGACCGTTCCAGCGACAATCTCGCCTTCTTTGACCGAACCGGTGCCACTGCCGGAAGCGCGCATCGTATCCAGTACTTCACCGTCGCTCGTGGTGAGCGAGGCGGTCAGACTGTAGGCCCCCACTTGCGCAACAGCTCCCGTCTGGACCCACTTGTCGAACTGGCTCACGAGCTGCACATTGACCTCCGTCTCAAGCGGAGCCGGTCCCTCAAAGGGCTCTTCGAAGATGAGGTTGAACGACTCTGCTTGTGCAGCTTCGTCATTCCAGAGTGCGCCGACCACGTGCAGGCCGTCACCTGTGTTGAGGAAGCTGACCGAGCCAGTGCCGTCTGCGAAGGAGGCCACGTCGACTGCGAACTCTTCGCCTTCTGCCAAGACCGGCACAGTGAGTTCCACCTCGTATTGCTCGCCGACGGGGTCTCCCTCTGCGCTAATCATGTCGATGAGGCACAGGTAGACGTAGTCCGTCGGGCTCTCGCCAGGGTCAAACTCAAGGCCCTCGTAGGTGTAGGTGCGCTCGGTAAACGCAGGAGTGCTGTCCACCGCAGACACCGTTGTCTCCCCCGTCTCAGCATCTGTGAGCTCCACGCTAAGGCTAGCCGGCCCACCTTCTGACGTTGTCCACGTCACCAGCTTTGCTTCGCCGCGTCGGTTCTCCCGAACGGCAATCGAATCGAGTCCAGGCGCCGGCAGACCCGTCAGAGACGACGTCTCCAGCAGCGTGTCCACAATGCCGCCCTGTGCATCGAGCAGCGTCGTCTCCACACTCACCACATCGTAGTCGGTCAGGTCGGCCTGGACGTCGGTCACCCAGCGCTGGCGGACCTCGTCGATGGTCACCCCAATTCCGGCCTGGCCTTCCAGCAGATAGCCAATGCTCGCGACACTCTGCGGGTCCCAACTGCCATCATCGTTGGTCAGCACCACGCGCAGCGCGCCGCGATTGTTCACCCGAACGCGGACCCGCTGACCCGCTTCTCCCCGCGCTTCGCCCAAGTCGCCGTCGTAGACCAACTCTAGGCGCGAGCGCTCTTCGGTAGTGTAGCCATCGTCTGCATCGTCCCAATCAAAGTCGTCATCGGGGTCATTGCTGAGCAAGATAGTGACGGTATCACCATCGGAGAGGCCGCTCTCGTCCGGTCCGAACCCAACGACCCGTGTGTTTGCGTGGGACTGCGCTGTGAGTTCGTCCAGCACGTCATCGGAGGCCCCAGACACGCGCACAATGGTCTGCACGCTGGCCACACCGGCGAACTCACCCGCGGTCTGAGTGACCACGCGAAATCCACTTCCAACGCGCTTCTTCTTGATTCTGACGTTGCGGATTCTTCCCGTGAAGTCCGCAGCTTGAGCCGTGGAGAGGAGACCTGGGGCAGCGGCAGATGTCAGCGACGTCACCAGGGCGTCTGCAGGCACCAGCAGGAGTGCGGCAAGAACAGTGAGGAGCGAAGAGCGAAGCATGGGACGTCCTGGGTTGTTGGTACAGCTTCGTACTGGGCGCCCCCTCACTGGGCATCGGTCGCTGATCTGACGGGGGTCCGCAGCGACACCGCAGCCGTTGTTTCCACTGCGGGCAGTCCTGGCGGGTGGAGGGTCAGGGCAAGCGCCGGCACCAGCCGAGTCCGAATTGAATGGTCTGCCTGACGGTCAGTGAGGAAGCCCAGACCGTGCAAAGCACGGAGCCAGGCCCTGAAACGCGAGCGCAAAGCGCCTCGCAAGACCCAAACGCGAGCGCAAAGCGCCTCGCAAGACTCAGCTACACCCATGATGGAGCAGTGCGGCGGGAGATGGGGTTCGAGGCGAGGAGCAAGCCCCCGAAGCGTACTCCTGTACGCAAGGGGCGCAGCGACGAAGCATCGGGCCGCATATCGCGTCGCAATGCGGAAACCTGGATGGGTGGAGGCGGTGGGAATCGAACCCACGTCCAAAGCAACTCAGCTAAAACGTCTACGTGCGTATCCTTCAGAATTCATGCCCAGTCCGCCCTGAAGGCAATACGAACATTGGGCTCGTTTAGGACTTTAAGGGTTATTTATCGTCCCCAGGTCAGCGCCTAACGCTCCTCCTTCAGGACTATCCAGATAAATACGTGCCCAAACGATGCCTCTGGCAACGGTTCGTTCGGACAGCAGCGGCCTCTCGGCCACACAGGGTCACTTACGCGACGGCTGCAACTGCGAAGTTATTGTTATTGTTGGCAATTAACTTTGTTTTGCATGTTGTTTAACGAGGTAACACACAACCTCGGCACGCAGTTCCGACCTACCGCTACCCTGTCGAAACCATGGCGCCCCCATATCCATCTAGCGTTTTCAAGTGTCCCGTTGCCGGGACAGGTTGGATGTATGCGCGCCAGACCGGAGCGTCAAGCATCGGCCCGCCCACACCACTTCGCTAGTTGCGGCCGGCCATCACACCGCCGTCCACATCCCACACCGCACCGGTGACCCAGCTCGACGACGGAGAGAGCAGAAACGTGATGCTAGATGCCACGTCTTCTGGCTGTCCGATTCGGCCGATGGGATGGAACGCGTTGAAGCCTTGCAGCGCCTCAGCAACGCTCTCCTTCGGGATGAAGGCTTCGTAAATTGGCGTCTCAACGACCGCGGGAGACACCGCGTTGACCCGAATTCCCGAGCTTGCGAGTTCCAGTGCCAAGTGCTGAGTCAGGGCGTGCAGACCGGCTTTTGCCATCGAGTAGGCAGACGAAGGCGTGGCCGCAATAGCTTGCTTGGCCCACATCGAGCCCACATTGACGATGGCCCCTCCGCCGTTAGCCGCCATGTTCTGCGCGACCGCTTGGGTCAGCACGAACGTGGAGCGGTTGAGGTCGTGGTAGCCGTCGTAGTCCGCCAGCGTATGTTCCAAGAACGGCTTTGGGGCAAAACGGCCAGCTGCGTTGACCAGCCCACCAATGGCAGGTCCAGCACGAAGCGAGTCAGAGAACGTTGCCACGGCGTCTGCGTCGTACAGATCCACCGCGGTCGCACGAGCTGTCCCTACCGCGCTAACAGCGGCCAATGCCTCAGCCAGGCGCGGGGTGTCACGAGCAACCAAGTGAACACTGTCCCCCTGTGCTGCAAGCTGCTTTGCAGCAGCTAGACCCATTCCGCTCGACGCACCAATGATTAGAATCTCACTCATGACTACTCCTCTTACCTACTAGTAGGTAGACTGTTTACTCAACACTTAACCATGAAGACGAAACCGTCTTCTGTTCTGAACTCAATGTGTATTCAGCCCCGAAAGCTCTCAAAGAAGCGTCGTTCCACGGCGTCTAACGAGCCGAAATCACCGGTAGCCCTACTCATGACCAACGCACCCTGTAGGGCAGAGACGAGGCTCGCTGCTGCATCTTGCGTAGAACGTCCCGGAGCGAATTCACCGTCTTCAACGCCCTTTGCCAACGTCTTTTCAACCCACTCGCTACTCAAACGGACGTACCTGCCAATGACCTCACGCGTTGCGTCGTCCAGCGTTTCCGCGTCTGACGCCATTGACCCACACAGACAAATCGCCCCACTGACTTGGGTTTGTCGGTAGGCGTCAATGAAGCCCTCCAAACGCGTTGAGGCTGATGGCAACGTGTCCAGCTGAGTCAACGCCCCAATCAACCCACGGGTGTAGCGTTCCAGTAGCTCAAGCCCCAACTGGGCTTTCGTCTTGAAGTGGTAGTGAATACTCGCCTTTCGAATGCCCGTGGCTTCCGCCAGATCCGCGTAACTAAAGGCGTTGAATCCCCTGACCTGGACCATGCGCTGAGCATGTTCCAGTATTTGTTCGGCTCGGTCGACTCGTGTCATGAACGCTACCTATCTACTAGTAGGTAATGCCGCCACAGAATTTCCAGGAGCGCGTCGGGGGGCCTGTCCGCCGTGTCAGTTCTCATCAGAAATACGCTTCGCGAACGCCAGCGCGAAGAACACCACTGGGCAAGAGCGTCAGGACAGCAAGTAGTTCACCAAGAACGTCACAACCACACCAAGAAGAACCGCTGATCACCGCTTGGTCCTTCCATCCAACCGGTAACAATTACGCCGGAGTTGAGCCGGTGGCAGCTGCGAACGCGGCATGCACAGCGAGCGTGACGGATAGAAAAACCGCCCAACCGAGCAAGCGCCCTCGTCTCACGACCGCACCATCCGTTTGGGTGTAGACGCGGATGGGCCCGAGCGGCGCGCTGACAGCAACAGCGCGGCTGCAACGGAACGAAATCCAACGTTGGATCGGCACATCTATGTCTACGCCAAGACGCGGGCCATCGCACAAAACCCCTTCAGCCTTGAGGCGTGATTACCTGTGCGCAACCCCGATAACGGCTACAGGGTCTTCGACAAAATGCGATGAGAGACCAACTACGACATCTGCCGATGCAATGCACGATGTATAGGGTTTGCACACCCTTGGACTGGACACCAACATGCTCGGCCTACTCCTCACAGCACTCGCTCTCGCCGCAGAGCCTACCCTGCCCACGCTGCAGGCCGCTGTGCCCGCGGTCTACCCGGCAGAGGCCCTTGAAGCTGGTGAGTCTGCGAGCGTGCTGCTTCAGCTAGATGTGGACGCTACGGGTCAGGTGGTCGACGTCGTCGTACTTGAATCAGCCGGGGACGCTTTCGACTCGGCAGCCATCGCGGCCATGTACGACTTCGCGTGGAACCCTGCCATGGACGGCGACGGCAACGCGGCCGGCGCGCGAATCCAGTACCGCTACGTCTTCTCACCCGACACAGCCCCTCTGCTGTCCACCCAAGGAGACGTGCTCGGTCCAGACGGTCCAATGCAAGATGTCACCGTTCGAGCCACCTCCATGGACGGCACCACCCGCACCTCGTTGACCGACGCAGAGGGCCACTACGCCTTCGCCGGACTGGCAGACGGGACTTGGACCATCGACATCATCATCCCCGGCTACGAACAAGAGACCGCGGCTCTCGACATCGTCTCTGGCCGAGTCTCCGAGGTCGTGTTCCGTCCGGTAATCATTGAAGAAACGCCCGATGACGCCGACCTCGTCATCCGTGTTTCAGCACCAAGGCGCACGCCGGAGATTACCGAACGCGCCCTGACTCAAGACGAGATTCGCTACCTGCCAGGCACCGGCGGAGACGTCGTTCGGGCCATCCAGAACCTCCCTGGCGTCGCGCGGCCCCCGCTCAACATCGGGCAGCTCCTCATTCGCGGAACCTCCCCCGAAGACAGCGCCTACTACGTAGACGGCGTGCGCATCCCCATCGTCTTCCACTTCTCCGGCCTCTCTACGGTTGTTGCGGGCGACAGCCTCGAAGAAGTCGTCTTCTTCCCGGGTAACTTTGGGCCCAGATACGGCAATATCCTCGGAGGCGGCGTTGACCTGCGCTTCGACCCGGTGCTGCCCGAAGAAACGAACGGATTCGTGTCGATAGACGTCTTCCAAGCCACCATCTTCCACGAACAGAAGATCGGTGAAAATACCGCTCTGACCATTTCAGGACGGCGCTCGTGGGTCGATGCGATTCTCAATCCAATCCTCAAGGGCGGGTCATCGACCATCCAAGCCCCCCGCTACTACGACGGCCAGCTTCGACTGGTCCATGAGACCGAGAGCAACGGCACCCTAGACGCCCTGGTCTTCTTCTCCGACGACCGCTTCAGCATCATTGGTGGTGAAGAGGACGACCCGAACGCGTTCGGAATCTCGCTGGCCACAACCTTCCAGAAGGCACGCCTGTCTTGGAGGCGCACCACCGCCGACGGCTGGCGTGCTGAGACCACCTTGCTCGCCGGTCCAGAAGCCGAAATCTTCGAGATTAGGCCTGCTGGACAAGCCTTCGAGAAGGCCTTTGCAGTCGGCTTGCGACACGAAATCTCTCGCCCACTTACCGGCGGCGGACGTCTGGTTCTCGGTCTGGACTCAGAGGTTCGGCGCGACTCCCTGCTGTACGACATCGCTGCCTTCGGGGCTACGGAAGAGGTAGTCACATGGCGCTTCAATCCTGCTGTGTACGTCGAGCCCACATTCGTCACCGGCAACCTGCGCGTCAGTCCAGGCATGCGCTTTGACCCACTGATTCAGTCGGACGGTTTCGGTACCATCGCCGTCGACCCTCGAATCGGTGCCCGCTACGAAGCGGGCGCCACCGGCCTTCGCGCTAGCTTTGGTCGCTACAGCCAGTTCCCCACCACACGGCAAGTGGCGGAGATTGGCTCTCAATCCAACCTACGCCCGGCGTCCTCGTGGCAGAGCAGCGTTGGCGTCAATCAGCCACTCGGTCCCTTCTTCAGCCTAGACGCAACCGCCTTCTACAACCGCCTCAACGGCATTGTCGTAGGACGAGAAGACACCTTCCGCTTTTTCAGCGGCCCGCCGCCCATTGGTCCCTTTGATACTGACCCCTACGCCAACGACGGCACCGGCCAGGTCTTGGGCGCAGAGATGCAGCTGCGCATGGACACCGACTCCACCACCGCATGGGTCTCAGCGACTGTCTCGCGCTCCACCCGAGTCAACCGCCCAGGAGACGACACTCGGTTGTTCGGCTACGACCAGCCCATTGTCCTCACCGCAGTCAGTACCACAGAGCTCGGTAAGGGGTGGCGAATCGGCGGCCGCGTTCGCTACGGCAGCGGCAATCCGTTCACACCTGTCGTCAACCGCATCTACTCCCTCGACAAGCGCGAGTTCACGCCAATCTACGGGCCGGTCGACTCAGCGAGACTGCCGGGATTCTTTTCATTGGACGCTCGGATAGATAAGCAGTGGACCTTCGCACGCTGGGACTTCTCCATGTACCTAGACCTGCAGAACGCCACCAACGCTCAGAACCCAGAGGTCATGTCTTGGAACTACGACTTCTCGGAAGAAACCCCCATCACCAGCCTACCGACCATCCCGGTCCTCGGCTTCCGGGCAGATTGGTAATGCGCATCCTAGCCCCCCTTCTCCTCCTGACCGCTTGTGGAATGGGTCCCTCTGACGAGACCCTACTCGACGAGCTTCGCGTGATTGGCGCTGTCATCGAGCCCCCAGAGATTGCTCCAGGCGAGAGCGTTGACGTCACCGCAACCGTTGTTGATCCCCTCGAAGCAGGCATGGAACTCGTCATCTGGGCCTGCACGCCGACCACTGGCGGCTGCGCCGAAGACCGCCTTCCGCTCGCCGAGCGTCTAGCGGTTCCACAGATGGACGGAAACACCGGCACCGCAACCCTCCGCACGCCCATCGTTCCGCTCCCTGAAGACACGGTCATCTCCGGCATCGTATGGCTTCTGGCCTGTGAACCCGGTCTGTGCGACGTCATCGAAGACGCCCGTGCCGCTCTGGCGGATGACAGCGGCTTTCCAGATGCCCTTCGCAACCCAGTCACCTTGCTGCAAGGTCTCCCCCTGACCGGCGTGTCCCTCGCCACCCGCTCCGTTGGATTGTCGAACCGGCCCGAGAGCGAACGCAACGCGAACCCAGTCATCACCCTCACCGCACCGCTTCCTGAGACAGTCACGGCTGAAGAAGAGTTGGATTTCCCGCTGGATATTGTCGACGACACCGTCACGGACGCACTCGTAGCCGTGGGCCTCACAACCGGCGGAGGCTTCGGAGCCCCGCTATTTGACGTCTTCGAAGGCCGCGCGGACCTCGTCTACTTTGCACCCGACCAGTCGGGCATTGTTGACCTGTACGTCATCGTAGAAGACGGTGACGGCGGAAGTGCCGTTTGGACTGGACAGACCACCGTCGAATAGGCCTCAGCCCTGTGCCACGAGATGCGCCGTCCAGCGCTCAAAAGACCGGTCGTAGGACAACGCGTCGTACAAGAAGAAGCTGCGACCTGTTGGCGACGTCCCGTCCGCACTCGGACGCGTCACCCGCCGGAGCTGTCCCGACAACAAGGCGGCTCCCCAGGGGGACTCTCCGCGAAGCACCCGCGCCAGAGCTCCACCTGCCACGCGTTCTCGCACGTCCCAATCAGGGACCGATGACCGGGTCGCGACTGAACTGTCCGACGTCCACGACCACGTGTCTGCGTGTTCTGGCCACACCACTTCTAGCTGCAATACCGCCGTCCGATGACTCTGCAGACGCGGCTGAAGTGCAGTGGACAGCACCTGTTCCACCCAGGCATGCACCAACGCTCGGTCGTCTTCCGAGCCCGTTCCCACGAGCGGCGGAATCCCATCAGGTCGCCAGGCGCGACCGTCCGCAGTGGTCAGAAGAGACACCGCAGGATGGTTCTCACCGACACGCGTCACCGCACCACCCGCGACGTGCCACGTGCGTCCCGGCACCACAACATCGCACCGTAGAGACGGGGAACGCAGGGCCAAGTCACGCACAAAGCGCGCTTCACTCACCGGGTACGCATGCGCATTCAGCCACGATGCCGGGCCGATGTGATGATGGCCGGAAGCCCCGAGCACTAGCAGGTCCGAGGCCAGAACCGAGCAGCGCTCCAGGGCCTTGGCCAGGGCAGTGACTGGGAAGTCCACGCGCCCATAGACATGCGGCTCAATCTCGCGCAGCGGCTGCCACTGGGCAATCAACATGGAGGGTTCACTTGCGCATCCGAGCGTAGTCGAAACGCGGTCCCACACCGAGCGAACCGTAGGCCCATCCCGCAACACGGTATCGACTTGATTCCACACCGTGCCGTCATTCGTCGCGAACACCATTCCCCACTCCACCACGTCGCACAGCGACGGTGTGGTCAGTAGTGTCGCGCCTTCTAGGGGTACTTTGTCCCACGGATTCAACACCCCGACATGCTCGAATCCTAACTCCTGACAGGTCTTACCTACAAACGGATCTGCGGTCAGTACCAGCGTTGTTGGGTCGCTACACGCCAACATCTTGAGGGACGGCACATCGAAATGGTCCGGATGGCGGTGCGACACCACAATGAGGTCAGGTCGGAGCGCAGCTAGGTCAATGCTTCGCGCAGGATGCACGCGAAACACGCCATCATGAAACGTGCCTGTGAGCAGCGGGTCGGTCAGCACGCGCGTTCCGCCGACCTCGGCCAGCCACATCGCATGCCCAAACGACGTCCACTTCACCGAACACCGCGCACGTACACGAGTCGCTGCACGTCTTGATTCAACCCAATCCCATCCGTCGACAACATGGGCAAAGTATACAGGACCGCCGGCCTCACAGCTTGTCCTCCTTCACAGGTCGTATGCATGTCCAGCTCCTTCCCCAAACGCGGCCCGTCCAAACGGGTGCTCCAGACACTCCGTCCGTTGTTCGGTGTTCTCCGGCGATACCACGCGCACGATGTTCTCGGGCTTGAGAACATCCCCAAAGAAGGCCCAGCCATGCTGGCGGTCCACCACAGCTTGGCAACGTATGACGCCTTCCTCTTCGGCAGCGCGTTGATTCGTGAGACGGGACGCACCATCACCGCGCTGGGTGATGACAAACTGTTCGCGTTTCCCGGCGTTCGCCGTCTCGCGTCGTCCTCTGGCATCCTTCCAGCGTCCCCCAAGAACGGCCGCACCCTGCTCGGTGAAGGCCACTTGCTCGCCGTCGCTCCAGGCGGCATGCGGGAGGCCCTACGCCCGTCTACCGAGCGAAAGCATGTGCTGTGGGACAAGCGAAAAGGCTTTGTGCGCCTTGCTATTCAGACCGGCGCCCCCATCATTCCCGTCGCATGTCCGTCGGCTGATTTCATGTACACGGTCTACGAAAACAGGCTCACCAAGCTGGCGTACAAGAAGCTCAAGTTTCCCGTTCCTGTGGCACGCGGAATCGGTCTCACCCTCGTCCCACGTCCGGTCCGACTCACCACCTATGTCGGTGCGCCCATTGTAATTCCGGCGGGCGCAACAGACGATCAAGCCACTATCGATGCCGTTCACGCGCAAGTAACGGCCTCCATCGAAGCCCTTCTGGCCCGGCGCGACACGAAGGCTGACTAGCAGCACTCCCCATGCACACTCCGTTGTTGGCGATTGTAAGTCTGACGGCTACACTGTTGCGGGGCAACAGGAGCGCACATGGACCCGAAGAAACTTCCACAATCGGTACTTGTAGCTTTGGGTCTGACCGCTGCTGCAGCTGTACAGCCCGGCTGCGTACTCGGTCCGTGCCTCGACGTTGTGGGCGAGACCGACAGCGGACCCGAGGGCACCGACCCGGACTCCGACAGCGATTCTGACTCGGACAGCGACACCACCCCGGTAGACACCGGTCCCTGCTTGGACTTCGCAGTCGAGTCGATCGACACGCGATACCCCGAACAAGAAACTGCCCAAGGCAACACTATCGGAACGCCGGCAGACCGCGTGCTCGACCGAGGCGTACTGCCAGACGACGTCGCCGCCCTACTGCGTCAGCGGCGCGACACCAAATAGCGTGTTCATCTCGGCGTTGATTCCTATTTACGGGCCCAACGTCTACACTCAAGACGTCTCATTGGAGTCGTCATGTCCAAGCCACGCCTGCCACTCTCCGTTCTCGCTGCACTGGGCCTGAGTACTGCTGGCGTAGGCTGCAACCCCATCGAGGTGCTGGGCCCATGCCTAAGCATGGTTCCGATGCCCCATCCAGATGACGACAGCGACACCTCCGCCAAAGTCAACCAAGAGAAGAACGAGACCCCACACGTTGGACCGTGCTTGAGTCCAATGCCAGAACCACGTATGGGGCCGTGCTTGAGTCCCATGCGTGAACCGGCAGTTCGGCCAGTCCCCATCCCCCGAATGGAGCCCGAGCCAGAGATGACCGTCTGCTTGAGCATCGCCCCTCTCGCGCCGTCGCCTCAGCCCGACCCACCATCGACCGGCGACAAGTCCGCCCCCCACACCGTAGACAATGCCAAGCAGGCCGTGCTCAAGCGAGGCATTCTCCCGGCAGACGTCGCCGCTAGACTTCTGCGCGACAACAAGGACTAGTCCATGTCGGTACATGTTCAAGACGACCGCGAGCGCGACAGCGACAGCCAGATTCCACGATTGGACTTTGAGCTGACCGACGCCTGCGACCACCGCTGTGGCCACTGCTACAACGTGTGGACCGCAGATGAAGGCGACCCCAACGCGTCCTTCCCCACCGGTCGTCCGTTGGAGACCCCCGACTTCAAAGGGCTCATGAGCAAGGCTGTCGACCAGTCGGGCGCATGGCACCTCACCATCACCGGCGGTGAGCCCATGATTCGCAAAGATGCGATGGACATCATTGAGCATGCCTGTGCGATTGCAACGTCGGTGACGCTCATCACCAACGGCTCGCACATCACCCAGGAGGTCGCTGAAAAGTTCGCCAAATGGGGACTTGGCCATGTGCAGCTCACCCTGCTCGCTGGCGACCGCGACAAACACAATGCGCTCAAGGGTGCAGTGTGCTTCGACGACACCGTGCGCTCCGCCCTGTTCCTCGCAGATGCCGGCGTTCACGTTCAGTGCTGCTACGTGGCCATGAAAGCGAACGAGGACCAGTTCGAGCCAGTCATGGAGCTGTGCGCGGCCCTCGGTATCCGCAGCATCTCGTACAATCGCATGTCGCCCACCGGGCGCGCCATCCACCACATTGCGCGTCTGATGCCAACGATTGACCAGATCGAAGCGGACCTCGACTTCGCTGAGAAGCGCGGACCCGGATGGGGGCTCTCCGTCGCCACCGCCATGCCAATTCCCCCGTGCTTGGTGGATATCGACAAGTATGAATGGGTGCGCTTCGGGTTCTGCAGCACCGGAAGCAACTCGCCGAACATCGTCATTGATGCACGAGGCAACGTGCGCAGCTGCAACCTGTCATCGGGCGTGCTCGGCAATCTCTTGGACGACGACTGGGAGACGGTCTTTGCCAATCCCTACCCGCGTACGTTCAAGGCCACAGTGCCCGACATGTGCCGAGGATGCGCGTACGAGACGAGCTGCCAAGGCGGGTGCAAAGAGTCCGGCTTCGCCACATTCGGCAGTCACACACACCCTGAACCCCTGCTGTGGCTTGGCAGCGACCCAAGCCGTCTGGAAGCGCTGACCGCCGACGTCACCCAGAAAGCGCCGCCGAAGATGAAGCGTGGCGCAGATACATCCCACGGACCCCGATGAACCAACCTGCTGTTCTCCTGCTCTCCCCGGGCATTCTCAAGTGGACAGACATGGACTTCGGTCTGCCCCACTTGGTGTCGCTCGGCGGCTACGTACAAGCGCACACCGGAATTCGTGTAGAGATTCTGGACCTCAACTATGAAGGTGGGGACCACGCTTCGCTCATGCGTACCCTGGATGACCTCGGTCCCTTCTTGGTCATTGGCGTGTCCACCTACTCCAGCTTCGACCGTATGCGGTCACTCGCCGTTGCCCGCTTCTTGCGTCAAAAGTACCCAGATACACCCATTGTTACTGGCGGGTACCACGCAAGCGCCGTTCCCGAAGACCTGCTCTTTGACGGGTCTCCATTCGACGTTGTGATGAAAGGTGAAGCCGAACAACTGCTCACCGACATCGTCATGACCCTTCTCGGCGGCGGGCGGGTCGAGCCCGGCATTCATGGCCCCGGCAAGGTCAAAAACCTCGACGCCCTCCCCCCCATGCGCTGGGAATTGCTCAATCGCTACTGGCCCCGCGCCCTGCAGCTCGGCCGAAAGCTCCAGGTGTACCTGGCTCGTGGGTGCCCGTACAAATGCACCTTCTGCATGGAGCGCAGCAAGTCCGGCTACGAGTGGCGTGCGTACAGTCCACAGCGCGCTGTCGAGGAGCTAGAGCGCCTGTCGACCTTCACAGATCTGTCGCAGTGGGTGGTCAACATTGCCGACCCCCTGTTCGGTTTTCAGCGGCGGTGGCGACGTGAGGTCCTTGAGGGCATCATCGAAAAAGGTTTGCTGCCCCGGCAATACTGGACGCTGACTCGCAGCGACGACCTCGGTGAAGAAGACATCTCCCTGCTCGCCCGAGCCCGCTTCAGCATTGGCATTGGCCTGGAGAGCGGCAGCCCCGACATGCTGCGCATCATGAACAAGGGCAACAAGCCCGAGAAATACCTGGCCGCTGTCGAGCAGCTGTCCGCGCTGTCACAGGAACATGGTCTGAACTGGGCCGTCAACGTCATTGTTGGACACCCAGGTGAGACGCCGCAGATGGCCAACGAGACCCTGGACTTCGTCACGCGACTGTTCAGACGCACCGACAACACACGCGGCTTCTTGTCCATTGACCCGTTCCGCCTGTACCCAGGCAGCTACATCCACGAGACCATGGACGAGTGGGAAGCCAAGTACGGCGCCAAGTTCTTCCACAGGGACTGGTGGCGAGCTTGGTACGACCATGGCTTCCTGGCCCAACACCTCGACGCCAGCGACACCATGCGTTTCGAGCAACGCGTGGCCTTTATGCACGACAACTACCGGCCGCTGCTCCAAGAAATCCAGCAGCGCTTCACCGGACAAAACCGAAGCGTCGACCGTGTCTACCAGCAGTCCATGCAAGGTCAGATCGACGCCCTCTCCCCTGAAGTGCGCGCCGCGACACTGCGAAGTGCCCAGGCTGCGGTGACCGTCGCAACTGCGCGCCCTGAAGTGCGTGTGCCTCTCGGAATGAACCAAAAGGACCCCAACGTGCGCATTCGCGAAGCCGCTGTCCGACGCTTACTCGACCGTGGCGTGCTGCGGACAGAGAGCTTGGTCGAAGCGCTGTTGACCGTAGACCCGTCCACCTTCATGTCCCCGGCTGCTTCCGAAGCCATGCTGGTCGACCGCCCACTCGACGCGCCAGCGGATGGTATTCCTTCGTCAGCCCTAAGTATCAGCGCCTTAGCCACCGCACTCGAGGCCCTAGAACCGTCAAGTCTCGTGTGTGTGATGGGTGCGGTAAACGGCTATATTCCTGCGCTACTAGCCGCTATCGTGGGCCCGAGTGTCGATGTACTCGTTCGCACAAGCCCGGAGCTGTGCGACGTCGGCCGACTCACCAAACAGCTTGAGTCGTACCCAACCATCACCATTCAAGCCGTTCCACTGTCCGCCATGATGGACGCCGACGAACCGGTCGAGTCGTTGTTCCTCGGCGGTTGCCTTCCGCACGTGCCTCGCGGTCTCGCTCGCTCCCTTCGGCCAAACGGTCGCGCAATAACCTTTGTGGGCCCACGCTTTCGTCAATCCCGCCTGCTTACCATCGACAGCGCCCAAGACGGAATTGTGACGCACCGCGGCCCGAAGTTCACCGTGCCCATCATGGCAGGAACCTACGGCTGGATTCGCAAGCCTGTCTCTGCTGTGCCACAGCCGTCGCAGCCCATCCGCTTCTCTCGACGCCCGGCACCCGCCTTCGCCTACCGTCTTCTGGCACACCTAGACCTCGGCCAAGACGCAGCCTGCGTTCACGACGCGACCCTCATCAGCAAAGAGTGGGTCGAGCCGCTACGTTTGGCCTACCAAGCCGCTCCTGGACGTCTGTCGCTGCAAGCACACGCCCTCGCCCATGCCGGTGTAGACGGCTGGCTCAGTGCGTTGACCGAGCGCCCTCCAGCGTCCTTGCAGGATGAAGCCGGACGTCACCTCATCGCGTGTGTCAGTCGCGCCGCAGACGCCGAACGCGACGACTTCGACGACTGGTGGACACAGACAAGAGCTGAGCTAAGCCAACGCACAGTGGCCGTCGGTGGCCAGCTGGCGCAGCCCTTAGCCCGACTACGCGACCGCCTATGGGAAGCGCAGAACCGCGCCGCCCCCCCGCTGGTGGTCGTTGACGCACCCGCACTGGGTGCTGCCGGACGGGCCACCACTGTGGGAGAGGAACGCGTGGTTGCTGTGTCTTTTGCGCAGCCCCTCGCGCATGTGCTCATGCAGGTCCTACACGAAGAGGTACACCCCATCACCGACCCACTCGTGCTCGCTGAGCTCGGTGGTGTCGAGCGGGACACACACGCCCAAGGTGCCGGTTTCGGCGTGCATCAAGCCCTTGAGCAGACCGCCGTCATGGCGACCGAAGCCTTCCTCACCCAGCGAGCACCCGAGCTAATGCCAGACTTTCGTCGCTGGCACCAGCAGGTGTTCGGGGACGCGACGACCTAGAAGCACATCATCGCGAACTGAGAGTTCACTGCAATCGGCACGCCTGGAATGCCTTGTCGGGCAATCTCGAAGGTCGACGTGTTGTCGTTGCCCCAAATCGCGACCTTGCCGTTTCCGGCGTCTGTACCAATGTAGTAGCCGCTACGAGCGACATCATCTTCCCAGTGGAGAAGTTGGCAGGCGTAAGACGCTTGGTCGTCAATGTTGAAGTACAAGATGCCGTCGCCCTCTGCGCTACCGCTCGGACGGTATCGGACGGGCCCTGTGGTGACCGCAACACCGTCGGAGATGGGTGTGACGACCACCGAGCCATCGGGCATCTGAAAGTGGATGCCCTCTGAGCTGCGCCAGAAGCGACGCTTGATGAGATGCACAGAGAAGGGACTGTCGTCATCCTTCAGAACACCGGTAAACGTCAGGTTTCCGTCGATGGTGTCGCCCGTATTCCGTACATAGCGGTCATCGCTGGACACAGCGCTGACCGCTTCGGCATCCGCGTAGCGGTCGTGAGCCAACGGGTTGTTGTCGGCTATCGAGCCCATCGCTGCGACAGCTTCACTGTCCGTGTAGCGGTTGTGGGCGTACGGGTTGCTAGCAGAAATCTCGCCGTTCGCCGCCAGCACGTCCGCATCATCGTAGCGCTCATGGGCGTACGGGTTCTCGTCCCGAACATTGCCCATCGCCGCAACAGCTTCAGGCTCGGAGAACCGCTCGTGATTCAGCGGGTTGAGGAAGTCGCTCGCACCCGACACTGCGAGTGCCTCCGCATCTGTGTACCGACTGTGATTGAGCGGATTACCCTCTTCGTTACTGCCCATTGCAGACACAGCCTCGGTGTCTAGGTAGCGGTCATGAAGGTCTTCGCCAAGGCTGGTTTCCACCTCTCCAATCACGCCATCTAGGTCGAATCCATCGAGGGTCTCTGCATTGCCGCTGTAGTCGGCCCATCCCGCAAAAGCGGTTGTGGCGACCGGGATACGCGCCATCTCGGAGTCATCATCAACGGTGATTCCCAAGTACAAGGCACTGTTGTCGCGCGTAATGGACCAATCTAGTGGCTCCACGCGACCCAGGTACACCACAAAGTGGCCCTGGTTGGTGGTGACGACAGTGTCCTCCGCGAACACCGGCACGGTGCCTTCAGGCTGGGTGTACAGCGCCAGGCGAATATCGACGGTTCCGTCAATGGGGAAGCCCGCGTCATCCGTCAAGACGCCTTGAATAGGCAGCTCGGTGGGGCTGTCTGCGAGAGCGACAGCAGGTAGGGCAAGAACAAGAAGAGCGAGTGAACGAAGCATAATGGACCCCTACTGGCCGGACGGGGCGACAACGCCCACCGTCAATCGGTAGTTTTCGGAAGTGATTTGAGTACTGTGAACCGGCGTACCTACGGTGACCGTCAGGTCGTAGGTCTCGGATGACACGAGCGCGCTGCCACCGGCGACAGGCTGCATGCGTGTCACATCGGTGAGCGGTGCGAGCTCGGTGTCGGTATCTGGATCGGTGGTGTCCACGTCAGACGTGTCGACGTCTCCAGTGTCCAAACCGTCGGAATCTTGCTCAATTGCCTTGCGGGTACACCCCGACAAGAGCAACGCAAACAACCATAGACGCATGTTTTGTGTCCCCCTAGTGGCGCGCAGTGTACCGTGAACTCTCACCGATAGGGGATGTGTCGACTACGACGCGTGTGGAGTTCCGGTGGACATCGACCACGACCAACAGGACTGGACAGCGATTGACTGGGATGCTCCAGCCGATGACGGTGGAGATTACCAGGAGCCACCTGACATTGGCTACGGCCCTCGACGTCGTCCAAAGCGCGAGCACCACGAGCCAGAGACCATCACTCACACGCTGACCTGGGTGATCTGCGGTGTCACAGCTCTCTTCAGCGGCTTGTTCCTACTGACGATTAACGCCAGTCGATCCGGCGCTGGAATTGAGACGGCCTACGTGCTGTCCTTCGCGATTGCTGTGGCGTTCATGGGCACGTTCTACGTGGGGGGAATCTGGCTCGGTGCCAAGCGGGGCGTGCTCGAAGCCAGCCTCAATCGGCGAGCAGGGCCTGCCGTGCCTGATGCACCTTCATCGACAATCCCACCGCAATGACACTGCACACAATGCCCATGCCGCCGGCGACTACAAGAACAAAGTAGATCGGCGTGAAGGCGCCACCAACCAGCGTATACACCAACCAGATGAGCCCACTGAGCGTCAGAAAACCAGTCGCAGGAACGGTCAAGACGGCCGCCCACAAGCGACCACTCGCGACCATGCCACCGAGCGGAATCGTCAGCAGTCCGGCAAGCGAGATCAGAGCGGGAAATCCATTCTCAAAGAAGCCGCGCAGGTAAGCGCCAAACATCCACAACTGCGGAAAGACCAGCGCCGCGGTCAGTCCGGCAACGGCAATCACAAAGGCGCACACACCCAAGATGGGGCCTGGACGGGCTTGCGACACCCAGTCAATGTCCGACGAATCCGAGACTGTACTTTCAAAAGGATTGCTCATGCGCCGCCGTAACCTACGTAGAGCCGACCGGATAACGCGAGGATGAGGTCCCCCATGGAACAGTATGACGCTCCCGTGAGCCAGCTCGCCGCAGACGTACGCGACGGACGCACCACCCCAACAGTCTTGGTCAATACGTTCATCCAGCGTATTGAGGCATTCAATCCTGCACTGAACGCCATGGTCGCCAATCGCTTCGACGCTGCGCGTGCTGAGGCCGCTGTACAGACCGAACGCCTCGCTGACTCCCGCAACGACCTGCCGCCGCTGTTCGGCATTCCCATTACGGTAAAGGAGTTTGTAGAAGTCGAAGGCATGCCGAATACCGGCGGACTGATGGTCCGAAAAGGCAGTATTGCGGGCGAAGACTCCCCCTTGGTCACCCGACTACGAGACGCCGGTGCCATTGTCTTGGGTGTGACCAATGCCCCCGAAGTTGGGCTGTGGACCGAGACCGTCAACCGAATCTACGGGCGCACCAGCAATCCACACGACCTCGGTCGAACACCCGGAGGCTCATCAGGAGGCGAAGCCGCGCTCGTTGGCTGCGGCGCCTCACCCGTGGGCATCGGAACGGACATCGGTGGCTCCGTCCGACTGCCCGCGTTCTGCTGCGGCGTCTTTGCCCACAAAGCCACCGCTGGGGTCATCCCCAATGTAGGCCTGTTTCCGAGCATGGAAGGTGAGACAGGGCGCCTTCATACCGCAGGTCCCATCGCGCGGTCCGTCTCTGATCTGACCCTTCTGGTCGACATTCTCGCCGGTCACCACCCGGCCGACGCGCTCTCCACCGCAACCATGGAGCCTGCGACCGTCTATCGCCCACAAGACGCGCATGTGCTCGTTGTTGAATCACCCGGCAAGCCTAAGGTGACCGGTGCGGTCAAGCGGGCCATTCGAGACAGCGCAGCCGCTCTGTCCGCGCGGGGAATCCCGGTTCAGGAATGGTCGCACCCTGCACTAGCCAAAGGGTTCGACCTGTGGGCAGCAGCCATGGAAGAAGCCAGTGGGGACGCCAGCTTCCGCGACGTCTTGAGCGACGGAAACCCACTCTCACCGTGGCGAGAAGCGGTGAAGCTCCCCTTCCGTCGAAGCAATCACATCACCCCGGCAGTTGCCTTGCTCGTCATTGAGAAGGCAATGGCACGCCTTCCAGCCAGTCGTCGACACCGCCTTCTCGCGACCCTGTCCGAGCTTCGCAAACGACTCGAAGACGCTCTTGGACCGAACGGCGTGCTGCTGTACCCAACGTACCCACGCACCGCTCCGCGCCACCGCCGCATGATGCTCCGTCCCTTCGACTTTGCCTGCACAGGCGTTTTCAACGCACTGGAATTGCCTGTCACGCAGGTCCCCACCGGTCGCGCTGCGGATGGAATGCCACTTGGCGTGCAGGTTGTCGGAGCGACGGGCCGAGACCGGACCACTCTTACTGTCGCATCTTGGCTAGAGCAGGACCTCGGCGGTTGGGTCAGGCCAACACCCGAGCGGTACACTGCTCTTCGAGGTGATTAAGTGTCCATCCCCGTCGGCCCCTTCGAGCTCGGCGAGCTGCTCGGCGTAGGCGGCATGGGCGAAGTGTGGGCGGGCATTCACACGGGCCAAAACGTCCATGTTGCCGTGAAGGTCATCACCGCAGCCCGCGCACGAGACCCGCGCTTTCGTGACGCCTTTCAGAACGAAGTTCGAGCAGTGGCCGGCCTCGACCATCCCGGAGTGGTTCACGTCTTCGACTACGGTGAAGTCGATGGTCGCGCAGAGACTGGAAGCCTAGGGCGGCTGGTAGCCGGAAGCCCGTTCCTTGCAATGGAGGTTGCAGAGGGCGGAAGCCTTCGCACACGCCCCACCCCGCGCACATGGGACGAGCTCAAGGGCATCCTCATGTGGCTGCTAGATGTATTGGCCCACGCCCACGCTCGAAACGTGATTCACCGCGACATCAAGCCCGGCAACGTGCTCGTCTTCGGACCCGACAACCGCCAGGCAGTACCGTCGGCTGACCAACTGCGCCTAACGGACTTCGGCTTGGCCCACGCCGCTGACCGCGGTGAGCGTGCCATGCGTGGAACCTCTGGCACGCCAACCTACATGGCGCCCGAGCAGTTCTTAGGCCAGTGGCGCGACTTCGGCCCCTGGACCGACCTGTACGCCGTCGGCTGCATGGCGTACTCCATGTCCACGGGTGCAGCACCGTTTCGCAGCGGCGGCATCGCAGGTCTAAGGCAAGCCCACTTGGCGAGTGACCCCGCTCCAATGCGTGCCGTCGTTCCCGTGCCAAGTGGCTTCGAGTCCTGGGTCCTTCGCTTGATGGACAAAGACATCCGCATGCGCTTTCAATGCGCCGCAGATGCCGCCTATGCACTGAGCCAGATGGGCGACAAAACCAGCGCAGAGCCGGTCGCAGATCTGCCCAAAGAAGCAGTGGAGATCATCAATACCCGCTTCACCTTCGACGGTGAATGGGGCGACATGAACACGACCGCCCTGGACACGGTGGACGGTGGCGAACCCACGGTGGACCTGGAAAAGAGCTACAAAACACGTGCCACGGAACACCTACACCCCCGCAAGCTACCGCCGCTTCCTGAAACCTGGCGGGTCCAACGAAACACACCAATGTCCATGCGCTTGGTCGGGGCGGGCCTCGGTCTATACGGCCTGCGAACCATTCCACTGGTTGGGCGACACGCCGAACGAGATGCCATCTGGGCCGCACTTCAACGGTCCAAGAGCGAAGGAAAGACCCAGCTCGTTGCCCTTCGTGGACTGGCCGGAACCGGAAAGACACGCCTTGCGCAGTGGATGTCCCGTAGGGCCAGCGAGCTCGGGAACGCGGTAATTGTCTACGCCGAACACAGCGAGGGCGGTGGCGCACAAGACGGCTTGGCACGACTCGTTTCTCGCGCACTGGGTGCCGTGGGCATGACCCGCCCCCAGATGCTCAAGCGCGCGGAACACTGGCTGCGACGTCGCGGCATCACCGACGCCCGAGAATGGAACGGACTGGTCGAGTTGGTCTGGCCGACAGCAGAAGACCCCAACGAGGAGCTATCAAACTTCGACTTGCCCATGGCCACGCCGACCGAGCGCTATGCACTGCTGGTCCGGTTGTTCCGACACCTGGCGGGAGGGCTGGACGAACGTTCCAGCACAAAGCCTGTCCTTCGCCCCGTCATTGTGTTGTTGGACGACTTGCAGTGGGGTGCTGAAGCCTTTGGTCTGGCCCGGCACGTCATGGGGCTTCAGTCGGATGAAGCGCCTCCCATGCTGGTTCTTGCCACACTGCGCGACGACGCGTTGATGGCACTGCCCGGTACCGCTGACGAGGTCGAGAGCCTGCTGTCGCATCCGCGCGCCCAGACGCTTCCCGTCGAACGCCTCGGTGACGCCGACGCCGAAGAGCTGGTCCGTGAATTGCTCGGTCTTGAAGCGGGCTTGGCCAAACAGGTCGAAGGGCGCACTGCGGGCAATCCCCTGTTCGCCGTGCAGCTCGTAGGTGACTGGGTCCAGCGCGGAGTCTTGGAGGTCTCCGGCAGCGGGTTCGCCCTACGCAAAGGCGAACAGGCCATCCTTCCTGACGATATCCACTCGCTGTGGGCCGCTCGCATCCAGCGCGTCATCGATCAGTTTGACGACGACCCACGGCCAGCACTCGAGACTGCGTCCTTGCTCGGTAACAACGTAGATGATGCCGAGTGGCGCGGCGCGTGCAGTGTGTCGCGTGCCACCGTCCCAGCCGGACTGATGAGAGCCCTCATCGACCGACGCCTAGCGAACCTGCAGTCCGCGGGTTGGTCATTTAGTCATGGCATGCTGCGCGAGTCTCTTGTCCGTCAATCGGAAGAATCGGGGCGAGCGAAGGCGCTGCATGATGCGTGCGCAACGACGCTACAGATCCGCTTCGCCGTCGCTCGCCAACCGGGACTTGCGGAGAGGCTCGCGCGGCACCTGGTGAGGGCCGAGCGCTACAAAGAGGCCCTTAGGCCGCTGCAAGAAGGCGCACGCGAGCGGCGACTTCTCTCCGCCTACACCGATGCCCTAGAGCTTCTGGATACCTACGAGGACCTGCTCGAACGCATCGCAGTTCCACCCGAAGATAGTCGCTGGGGCGCCGCATGGACCGACCGCGCTGACCTGTTGATCAGTGCCGGACGCCTGCAAGAAGCAGAAGCACTCGCCCTCAAGGCCGTGGACCACGGATACGAAGCGGGCTGGGACGCACTGGTGGCCTCCGCTCTACGGTTGGCGGCCACCGTTTCCATCAAGACCGGTCGGCTGACCCAAGCTCGCGGGCGTCTGCAAGAAGCCGAGCACATGGCGAGACAGTGCGGGTCCGAGCCCATTCTGGCGCGGTGCCAGCTCCTCCTAGGCGACCTCAGCCGACTGTCGGGCAAGCCAAAGGATGCTTTGCACTTTGCCCGCGATGCGTTTCGCAAGTTCACTGCACTCGGTGACTTCAAGGGCCGGGCAGACGCCCTCACGGCACAGGCATCCGCCACGAGAGCCGTCGGCGACCTTGACCGAACTGAGCGGTACGCTCGGCAAGCCATTCCCTTGTATGAGCAGGTGGGAAGCCGATTCGGCGTCGCGAGCTGCCAAAACATTTTGGGTGAAGTGCTGCGTGAGCGCGGTGACCTCGATGGCGCAGGCGATGCCTATGCCCAAGCCGAGAGCTTGTTGCGCCGCATGGGAAGCCGCGAACAGATCGTTCCGCAGGTGAATGGCGGTCTTGTCGCGCTCGCACGCGAAGACTGCGCGACCGCCGGGGCCGCCTTCAATCGCGCTCTAATCGCTGCGACAGAGACCGACCGCCGGGGCCTTCAGGGCAGTCTTCACGCCTTTCTCTTGCCGTGTGCTGCGCACAACAGAGATTGGCAGGCCTGGAGTGAACACCTAAACCAGGCGCGTATTATCCTTGAAGAAACCGGGATTTTTGACGCCGACGTTGCATGGGCCAGTGAGTTGGGTGCGCGCAAAGCCGCAGAGCTTGGGTACGCCTCTCAAGCCATGGGTGCCTACAAGATTGCCTTCCGGCACTACCAGGCAACCCAGGACCGCGACGGCGTGGTGCGCGTCCGGCAAGCGGCGGAAGCCATTCAACTTCGCCGCCGTTCTGTCGACTAGCAGCGCGCCGCAGCACGCTAAACCTCGATGCCGCCCCGTTCCGCAGCGCTACAGTCGCCTAAGCGGACTGCCATGCAAGGCCAATGTCATCGAAACGACTAGGACTATCCGTGTATCCTACAATCGTTAACATCTACGCTTGACCAGCGCCTGACAACCATGCACAGTGAAGTTCTCCTGGGATACACATGCTTTCTTTCATCGTTATCGACGTCACTTCAGCGGGCTAATTCTACGCAGGCTGCGGCCTGCGAGAGCCCGCCGAGTCGCTCAAAGCCCACTGGGCACGTCTGACCTACACGCACGCCGCTGTCGGTCACACGCGAAACATAAACAACCGTCAAGGATGCAGGCAGGCCGCACACAGAGGCCGACTCGTTGCCTCCGAAGCGCTCCCATCCAGGCGGGCACGACGCTTGGTCAACCGCTGCTGCATCACCCAGACCGCGGGTGAGCTGCACGACGGTGTTCGCTCCCGGCCAGTCACACAGCACTTGCCGTCGATTGCGACCAAGCCATTCAAGCCCAACCGGACACATATCTTCGGCCTGAGCGGTCTGAAGCGTCTGCCCAGAAACGGTGCGAGTAATGGCCACCACCGACCCCAGACCGTCTGTCCGACACACGGCGGCATTGTCCACGAAACCAACAAGGTCCCATGCATCTGGGCAGTCCGGCTGGGGCACACCGGGCTCGAACTCACCGGCGTCTGCTGTCAGCACAGCTACGCGTCCCACAATGGGCGATGCGCAGACGGCGGCCTCGCCAGACCAGCCCACCGGTGTTGTGCTGGACGGACACACCGCGTCAATGCCGTCGAGCCTCGGGACATCTCCCAGAACCGAGCGAGTCAGCTCAAACGAATGCCCAGCTGCGTCCGATACGCACACAACCGCTTGCCCGTTGCCGCCGACAGATTGTGCATCAAGCGGGCACAGGGTGGCGTCATCTGCCTCCCCCACACCCACGCCATCTGCACTCCGCGACAACACCCAAACGGCATTCGCAGGGTTCGTAACTGTGACGCCCTCCCAAGAAGGGAGGGTGTCCGTGTCCTCTACAGGTGCCGAGGCACACGCAGACAATCCAACAATGGCCAGGCAAAAGCGCATGGCCACTGTCTATTGTAGTTACTCGACTTCGGTAAGAACCGACCAGCCAAAGCCGCCACATCCAGCGTCTAGGTCATTGGAGTCCGCGAAGCCCGCGCGAGCGTCTTCCAGCGTGGCTCCGTCGAACACGGACTGACAGTACACAACATTGCCGACCGTGTTCATGCTCCAGTCAAAGCGACTGAACAGATCTGGACTGAACTCATTGTCAGCGTCGTTCTGCGCCAAAGCGAACGCTGCTTCGTTGTCGAACTCAGAGAGTGCGAACTCGTAGTCACCGCTGATCCATCGTTCGTTGCTGACGATCTGGCTACCGCCAAAGTTGTCCGTATACGTACCGGCAATGTCGATGTCTTCCACCGTCTCGGAATCTGAATCAGAGTCCGAATCGGTATCCGTGTCGGTGTCCGTGTCGATCTCGGTCCCCATATCGGTATCATCGGTGCCGTCGTCGCATGCGACAGCAAACATCAGGGGGAAGGCTAGGAACCAGGTAGAAATGCGCATATTGTCCTCCTCGGGATCAAAGTCCGGACGAGCACGCGAGCGCACACCGACATGGCGCACGACTACGCGGCTTCTGACCCGGAAGCGCGTTGTGATGGCGGCAAGGCCGGTCTCCCGGCTTACAGCAGACCTCCCTCATCAAGATGAGTTCAGTCGCTGAATACGGTGGCGGGACCGCGCCGGAATCTCACCGGCTTCCCATGACCTGCAAACGCAGGTCGCCTTGTCGCATTGACAACAGTTGCAAAGAGCGCGCGCCGCATAGCGCAGGCAGCACACACTAGCGACAACAAGCAGGATAGTAGACGACCACACCGGAGGTCGCCATGTGTGGTCGTTTCGCCCTGTCCGCACCCGCCAGTCGCATTCAAGCGGTGTTCGGACTGCCCGCCCTTCCCGAGCTCCTCCCCCGCTTCAACGTCGCTCCCGGTACCCAGGTCGCCGGTATTCTCAACGATGCGTACGGCCCCAAGCTGGAGTGGTTTCGCTGGGGCCTCATCCCGTCGTGGGCCAAAGACCCAAAAATCGGGTACCGCGCCCTCAACTCTCGAAGCGAGACGGCCAGGAGCAAGCCTATGTTTCGCTCGGCCTTCAAACGCAGACGCCTACTGATTCCAATGGACGGGTTCTACGAGTGGACCCGCGTTGGCAAGACGAAGAAGCAGCCTTGGCACATCCAGCTGCCCAACGGCGAGCCGTTCGCCGTGGCCGGTCTTTGGGAGACGTGGACCGATCCCGACGGTGAGACGGTAAAGAGCACAACGCTGATGACCACGACACCCAATGCCACCATGGAACCCATTCACGGCCGCATGCCAGTCATTCTGCCCGAGTCCACCTGGGAGACGTGGCTGTCCGAAGACACGGATCTAGACGCCGTCGAGTCCCTACTCGTTCCCTTTGAAGGTGACCTTCATCCGTACCGAGTGAGCACCTACGTAAACAAGGTGGCGAACAAGGGTCCTGAGTGCAAAGAACCACAGACTGACGAGGAGAACACATGAACAGCCAGATTTTCCGTGATGACCTGCTGGCCGGCAAGGTCGCCCTAGTGACGGGGGGCGGTACCGGCATTGGCGCAGCCATCACCCGCGAACTGACCCGGTTGGGCGCCACTGTGGTCATCGCATCCCGCAAGCCCGAAAACATAGAGCCTGCCGCGGCCGGACTCACCGAAGAGCTAGGCCGCCCCGTTCACGGACGCATCCTAGATATTCGTGACCGTGACTCTGTACGCACCCTCATGAGCGGCATTGTCGCAGAGTTCGGTGCCCTGGATATCGTGGTCAACAACGGCGGCGGACAGTTCTTCTCGCCAGCCGAAGCCATCTCCGACAAAGGGTGGGACGCGGTCGTTGCCACCAACCTGACGGGCACCTGGAACGTGACGCGCGCCGCGGCGGATGCCTGGATGCTCAAGAATGGCGGCACCATCCTCAACATCACCATGCTTACCGGTCGCGCGTTCCCCGGCATGGCGCACAGCGTTGCCGCACGAAGCGGCGTTGAAGCCATGACCCGCACTCTCGCTGTGGAATGGGCGAACAAGGGTATTCGCATCAACAGCATCGCTCCGGGCTTCGTGGCAAGCAGCGGAATCAAACGCTACCCAGCAGGGCTCGATCTTATCTCACAGATGCGGAGCTTCGTCCCTATGAAGCGCTTGGCAACCTGCGACGAGATTGCATGGGCTGTCGCTTTCCTGGCATCACCAGCTGGCGCCTACATCACTGGTGAGACCATGACTATCGACGGTGGAAAAACGCTCTGGGGCGACTGGTGGCCGATTCCCGACCCAGAAGACGTCGGCACCATCGAGATTCCTACGGAGCCGTGGGAGAAGTAGGGTCGTCCGTCTTTGTCGCCAAACCTTGTCAACGACTTGACGTGGCGCATCGCTGCTGCTAGGTGCGGAGCAAGCTGCTGAATCACCATTCATTCTGGACGTCAACATGCTCAATCGCATCGTTAAAACTCTGAAGACCACTCCAAGCGACCTCGCTCACCGCGGTGCCGATTTCACTGACCGCGCACGTACGCGCGTCCAGCGGGCTCGCTCCGAAGGCTCCGAGACCTTGTGGACGATGCGTGTTGATGCTCTAGAGCGCGTGGAAGACCTCCTACACGGCGCACCCGACCTGCCCGTGGTTGGCCGGGTTGCTGACGTTGCCGAGCGCCTGGTGCACCAGCGCATTGAGGCCACGACCGCTGTCCCCGTCGCAGACTACGACGCACTCAATACCAAGCGTGTTGGCGAAATGATTCGCGATCTAGGCCGCGTGGACCTGCTCAAAGTACGCCGGTACGAGATGGCCAACAAGAACCGCAAGACAGTCATGGGCCACGTGGACCGCGAGCTGTCACGCTTGGACAAGTCGCTCAACACTGACGCTTAGTCACGACAAACGCTACAAACCGCCGTTCTTGACGGCGCTCTTTCTCCGCGGGAAGCACGATTGTGCCCCGCGGTTTTTTGTGGTGGCTCGTCACGCATGAACGCCCCCAGCTCCCTGCCACTCGCGGTAGTGCTCGGAACATGCGAGACTGGCGACGGAGGAACTTCATGTCATCCATGTCCGCCACGGCGATTGGCCGCTGGTCATTCGCATCTGTACTGCTCGCCGTCTCTGCGACAGCGCTAGGCCAAGAGTGCGAGCCATACACAGCTGCCGCGTTCACCGCTGACCTCGACAGCCTGACCCCCATGTTCGAAGCCGTCGACTTGGAAGGTGCGGGCACAAAGCTAGTGGACATTCAAGCACGCCTACTGTGCCTTGACGTGGTCGCTCCGCGCGCTGACTTCGCCCGCTTTGCCCGCGGGAAGGCCACCATTGGCTTCCTCCAACAAGACGAGGACGTCGCCTTGCGCTGGGGTCGCTCTGCCAAGTTTGCAGACGTAGACGGCGCATGGCCGAGCATCATTCCCCCAGGACATCCGGTCACCTCACTGCCAGACGACGTTGGCCCACCTCTTTGGGGTGGCCCCACGGACAAGCAGTTCGCCGGGGACCGCGGAGATGCCTACTTCGCAAACGGAATCCTTCTGCCAACGCCACGGCTGGCCAGTGAGGTTCACTTCTTGGTTCAACGCTTTGACCGCCGTGAACGACTGGTATCCGCCATGTGGCAAGACGGTGCCGCATTCGACGACGCCATGCTCGTCGATGGCGACAAGTCCTTCGAATCACCCGACTGGTTTGACGCAGCCAATGCCGAGCCGGTCGGACTTGGAGAAGCCGAAAGCTTCTCCATGGTCATCGACACAGGTGAAGGGACCGAGACAGACCCGGACATCCCTGAAGAGCCCGAAATCGGACCTCCCGTGGACGACCGCCCCGTTGAGGTTCGCGCACGAGAAGCCTACGAACGCGCCATTGGCATTGCTGACCTCAACGAATCCCAAGGTCGCGTCAAGCTCACCGAGTTCATGGGCGACTTTGGCGACTCTGGCATTCCAGAGATTGCCGACGCCCAGCGCTGGCTTGACCGCCACCCAACAGACGAGCCGGTGCTCGTGCCAGATCCCGAGCAAGTGGTGGTCGACACCCCACCGGCAGTCGTAGAGGTCCCCGACCGTCCGCCTCGCGAGCGCACCCCGCGGGAACGCACACCCCGAACCGGCAAGCGCGGCAACAGTGGCCTGCGCACCGTCTCGTACATTCTCGGCGGCTCCGCAGTCGCCATGTACGGCGGCGCCATGGGCACGCGGGCTGCCTACAACGGCAATCCGAGTGATGGCATGTACTACGCCACGAATGGCCTAACCATCGGGTCGACCGGTGCCGGTGCTGCGGCGGCCGGCTTGTTCGTCACCAGCTTTCTCGTCGGCGGAGGCGACGAGTGACACGCCTGTTTCCACTGTTACTGCTCGCCGGGTGCCCGTGGATTGGTCCCGAAACGCACGACAACAACTTCCCAGATAACGACAGCAACGGTGTCAGCGAGATTACGCTCACGTCCATCTCGCCCGCAGTCGGCCCCACCGGTCTACTCACAGATGTCGTTCTGACGGGTGAGGGATTCGAGCCAGATGAAGCCGGCAACTACGCAGTCTCCGTTCGCGGGCTCGACATCACCGACCTAGTGGTCACCGAGACCACCGTCTCATTCACAATGCCCGCACTCGCCACTCCAGGGCCGGTGGATGTGGTCTTTGTTGAGTTCGACGACGACGAAGACGACGTCCTAGAGACCGCACTTCCAGAAGCCTTCGAGTACTTTACGAACCGCGCCCAGTTCACGGGCCTGTACGGCACCGCAGAGAACATCCGCTTCATCAACGGTGACTGGCCTCAACGGCAAGCGGACGGCGGGCGCATCTTCGTCGGGTTCCTCAATCCCACGGTCGCAGTCTCCGCGGTGGAGTTGTATGCCCAGTCCCCCGGTAGCTGCCGAGATTCCTTCTTTTTGCCGCCTCTGGTCGGTGCCGGAATCGACGACAGTGACGTTACCGTGCGAAATGCCAGCGGAGTAGACGTTGTCGTCGACAGAACAGGCCCGAACGACTCTAGCTACTTCACCGTTGGCGAGAACCCAGTTGCGAACAGCGACATGCGCAGCACTTTCGACCTGCTTCCCATCACTGGAGGTCTGGACCTGCCCTCGTTTGAGGTGCGCGACCTGTTCGACATGCCACCCGAGATCCAGCTGAACAGTCAGAGCGTCGACATTGCCGGTACAGCAATTGGGGAAGGCAGCTTTCTGTTCTCTTGGGAACATGACGTGAACAGCGACGACTATGTGGTCGTGACAGTGGATGTGTACAACCAAGACTGGTCCCAATACTTCGGCTCGGTGTACTGCATTGCCAATGACGCCGAGGGGCTGTTCCGAATCCCCACCGGGACCATTGCCGCATGGGAGCCCGGCAACATGATGAACATCCAGGTCGGTCGCATGCGGACCGTCAACAACATCTTGCCGCACGATGCTTCCGGTGTTGTATTCCCAGCGCTGAACTGGTCCGCCGGCTTCATGCGGCAGAGATAGCGACGATGAAACACCTACTCCACACTCTGTCGTTGGCTGGACTCTCGGTCACCCTCGCCGCCTGTACACCAAGCGCGCCACCTCCCTCCCTACCCTCTCCCTTCGCGGCATTCGCCACGTCTGTGGGCGAGGCTCAGGTAGACGAGTCCACCATGGATACGCTGGTGCTTCGCTACCCAAGCTCTGATGCGTCCGGACAGTGGGCAACATGGGCCGCAGTTCTCGAGCGCGAGGGCTACACCTGGGATGGAAGTCCGGGAAGTGCCATGGGCATGACCTTCGACACGTTCACAGCCCCAGACGGTCATACGCGCAAGCTGATTGTCACGGCACGCGGCGGCTCGACCTACGTTCAGATGAGCCTAGAAGACTAGAGGGTGAAGGGCACGTCTATGACGACCTTTCGGAAGACGAACGGATCCGGCTCTTCAAAGGTCTCCCACCGCGCCTCCATGATGATGGCGCGGGCGTGTGTGCGAAACATGGCCGGGCAGCGCCGCGCGTAGGCTTGTCGCGTCACCCCGTCCCGGTCGACGTACGCCTCGACGGTACAGGTCACATCTCCAAACCCACGGTCGCGCAGACCTCTGGGATAGGGCGCGCGCAGACGGTTGCGCAGAGCAATGTCCCACACCCGCTCGTCTTGTGGCGGCCCATTCGACGCGGCGGAGCCAGGGTTGGGTTGCGACGCGGGCGATGGCCGTGGCACTGCAGGTTGTGGGTCACCAGAGTTGGGCACACCGGAGGCTGCTGTCCCCTCGGCGCCTGGAATGGCCGTGTCCAGCTCGCCAAGCTCAGAGTCAGCGTCTGGGTCGGCCCCTGGAATGGCCGTGTCCATCCGTCCGGCGGTGTCGGGGATTTCGTCTGCCGGCTCCGGTCTTGGCGCCGGAGCGCTGGGCAGCTCCCACTCGGCGTCCGGTTCGTTGGAGACGTCGAAGAGCAGGACCATATCGTCGGGTGGCGCCGCGACCTCGGGCGGTCCTGAGCGACTCGGCAGCACCGCCAAGAGTCCGCACAGGACCATTGTGGTGACCACAACGCCCAACGACCACACAGAGCGCTGCGAGCGCTCCGAATCCAGTGAGCGGCCAACTCCTTCAAACACGCTGGGTCAGTCCATCAGGGCATCGACCAAGAACGCCCGAAGGTCGACCGCCGTGGCATCGTTGTCTGCAAACAACTGCGTACCGTGGGCCGTTCCGGTGTACTCGGTGAATGTCCATGAATCTGGCGCTGCAGCCTGTTGGATCTCTGGCCATGCCGCTTCGTTGGTGGGGTATTGGAATAGGGCAGGCACTTGCGGGACATCCGCGAACGCTGTCTGATTCTCGGTGTAGCTGCCCGGAGACATGAAAGCCATGGCTGCTACCACCGGCAGGCTCTCACCGTCCGCCCAGACCGCATAGTCGGCAAGGCTCGTGGTTCCGTTGCTCGCGCCCACAACAGCCAGCTTACCAAGCCCATTCGACGCCAAATACTGAACGGCAGCCTCGACATCATAGCGACCCGTCTCCCCTTCAAACGCATCTTCGGCGTCTCCACCGGACTCACCAGCGCCGCGACGGTCAATGCGAATCACGGCCAAACCCTGGGCGTGAAGCGACTCCACGAAGGTGTCTGGCCAGTCTGTGCGAACCCAGGGCCCACGTGGCGTCATGTGCAGGAGAACAACGCCAGGAGAGCCCATTTCGCCGGTCAGCCACACGTCGGCCACAATGGACACGTCATCGCGTGTGGTGAGTTCAACGCGCTCACCAGACGCTACGCGCGCAGGCGCAGCACCGGGATTTGCGTCAAGCGGGACAGTGGACTTGTCACAGCCAACCGCCAGTAGACCAAGCAACAACAGGGGGCGAACCATTAGCGTCTCCGAGCAACGAATCCGAGGAGTAGAAGGCCAAAGCCGAACAAGCTCATGCCTGTCGGACCTGAGCTACAGCCACAGCGTGTGGCTGCGACCGGAACAGTGCCGTCCGTGTCTGTGTCTACGTCGGTATCGGGGTCTGGGTTACTGTCCGGGTCGGTATCTGGGTCCGTATCCGGCTCGGTATCGGGGTCCTCGCAGTTCTCCAGCTCAGGACCGTCGGAGCAGACCAGCGCTCCACCGTCGCAGGTGAACTCGCCCCCCTCACACTCGTCGGCGTCGTCACCGTCACAAGGCTCGCCAAGCTGCGCGTCATTCGCACCATCTGCGGTCTGGGGGTCACAGTCGTTGTCGATACCGTCACAGATGTCCGCAGTCGGCTCGTAGTTGTCTACGCTAGATTCAAAGCCACCGTTCAAGCAGGTCTGCACATTGCCAGCACATGCACCCGCTTGGTTGTCGCTCAACACGTCCGCGACGCCGTTGTCCACAATGCCGTTGCAGTCCTGGTCCAGCCCGTCGCACAGCTCGAGCATCGGGCCTACGTTGTTGGGGTCCACGAGCCAGTCGCCCGCTTCACAGAACTCCACGTCCGTCGAACACTCACCGAAAGGTGCTGTGACGGCGCGGTCATCGATGCTGTCGTCAATCGAGCCATCGCAGTTGTTGTCGATGTTGTCGCAGGTCTCGGTGAGACCCGGTGCGGCAATCGCGCTGTAGTCGTTGCAGTCGTTGTCATCTTGCAGCTCGAACAGCGGCTGAAGCCCGCCGGTACACTCTCCGCCCTGCACTGTTGGAGCGCCACAGTAGACATCCCCTTCGCTGGACGTGAAGCCGTCCCGGTCGCAGTCAAAGAAGTACGGAACGACCGAGTCAATGTCTTCATTCACCAAGGTCGAGCAAGAAGTTGTGTCGCCAACAAAGCTCTGGGTGTGACGCACCGTAAGGTCCGTCGATGCGGCGTAGGTGTGCTGGACTGTGGGCCCATTGCCAAACGTGCCATCACCGAACTGCCAGGCGTTTGATGAAGCGCCAGTGCGGGCGTCCGTGTTGTAGATTGGCGACGCAGCTACAGGGTCCAAAGCGGCAAATGACAGCTCCGTTCCGGCTTCAATACAGACATCACTGCGCGGACCTTGAACGTCGAACGACGCATCTAGGTCAAAGTCAATGATGGGGTGTAGGTAAGCATCCGCGTCTGCGTCAATTCTGTTGGGACCCGCGCCGACTTGAAAGTCGGATGCTGGCACCCACTCTCGAGGCTGATTGCCTCCTGGGAACACAAAGTATCGCCCCAAGTCTTCGCCATCACCGTCGGCGTTCACAAAGCTATTCGTACGGACAATGACCGTGTCACTGCTGTCGGTATTGGTGACGGTCACGACGTAGTCGCCGGTCAGAGGGATGGCTGGGAACGCGAACCGCTCACGGATGTTGGTGAGGGTGAAAGGGTTGCAACGACAGGTCAGGGTGATGTCGCGCGAGACGAGGGCGCTGCCGGTTGGCATTCCGTCTAGGTCGGTCAGGTACACCTCTGCACGCAGGTCAAAAGCGGAAAGGTTGCCGTTCTCATTGCAGCTACCGACCGTGTTGCAGGTGTTGGGGTCATCGCCATAGGCGTAGATCTCCATGCCGACCAAGTCCATCGCGCCCGGACGCTCATAGAACTGACCGATGGCGGTACCTGGGGACAAGGCAATCGCCCCGAATGTGGTCTCGCGATGCTGTCCGTAGCGAACGGTATTGTCCTCGCACGCCTGCTGGGCGAACACACTCGTGGGCAACAAGACCGCGGCAGATAGCAACCATCGCATGGGGCAGACCTCCAGAGCGCGCAGTATGTCCCGGTGGGTGGTCATGCGCACGTTGCAGCCCGCTCGTTCATCCACACAAGGACCGGCCGTGGCGGACCCCATCCTCTCCAGAACCTGTGTCGACCGCGGTGGAACGTTCACCGACATCGTTACTATCGATGCTTCCGGTGTATCCGTTCGCAAGGTCCCATCCGATGGTGCGGTGGTTGGAGACCACGCCGTGGGAGTCTTGACCGTTGGCACCACAGTAGCGACGAATGCAGCGTTGACCCGCTCGGGTGCCCAAGTCACCCTCTTCATCACGTCTGGCTTCGCCGGTCTAGTTCACACAGGCGACATGACCCGGCGCGCGTTGTTCGACCCAGATGCGGCATGGCCCGACCTGCCAATTCGCGAATGTGTCGACGTCAACGAGCGCATTCGCTGGGACGGGTCGATTGCCCAGCCTCTGGAGCTACCCGACCTCCCCTCACAGCCCCCGCAGAGCATTGCTGTTGTACTGCTCAACAGCAGTCGCAATTCCGCTCACGAAGACCGCTTGGCAGCCTGGCTTCAGCAACGCTACCCGCAGACCCCCATCTCCACTGGGCACACGCTGTCTCCGGGTGTGGGTCTACTGGCCAGGTTGGAGACAACGGTTCTCGACGCAGCCATGACCCCGCTGCTACGCCAAGCCTTCGCACGCGACCGCCTTCCCCCCGGCACCCGAGCCATTCGGTCCGACGCCTCGCTGTGTGACGCCAACCAGCTGCGCGCTCCCGATGCCTTGTTGTCCGGTCCCGCCGGGGGTGTTCTCGCGGTGCAACACGTGGCTCGCATGGCCGGATTCGCCCACGCCGTCGGCTTGGATATGGGTGGAACAAGCACGGATGTGTGCCGCGTAGACGTTCACTCACCCATCCCGCGTGCAGACGAGCTGCGAATCGCCGGACTGCGCGTTCGACGCCCATCGGTAGACGTTCAAACCATCGCTGCTGGGGGCGGTTCCGTCGTCAGCCATCGCAGCGGCCAGCTATGCATTGGACCCGAGTCCGCCGGCGCTGACCCCGGTCCCCAGTGCTACGGACGTGGAGGTCCGCCCACGGTCACAGACGCCGCGTTGGCGCTGGGATGGATGGACCCAGCAGCCTTTGACCCACCGCTAAACCCATCTGCAGTCTCGCTTCCAGACCGCGCCGAGGCTGTGGTGGACCTGGCCCAAGAGCTGATGGCCCACGCCGTGGAAGCACTAGCCGTTCAACGGGGTGTGTCGCTGACCGACCACGCCCTGGTCGCCTATGGTGGGGCTGCGGGCCAACACGCGGCAGGTGTTGCCGAGCGTCTTGGCATTCAGACCGTTCTGGTTCACCCACTCGCCTCGGTATTGTCGGCCTTTGGACAACTCATGGCAGCTTTTGGCGACGAGGTTTCTCGGGCCATCTGGTTGCCGTTGCATGACGCACATGCCGTTCTGCCGACCGTATTCGACGAGCTAAAATCCACTCTCGCGACGTTCATCCACTACGAGTCATGGGTCCGCGTCCGCGTTCACGGCACCGACCACGCCGTGCGCCTTCCGTGGTCGCCCTCATCCGACCTTCGCGCCGCTTACCACGCCCATAGCGACGTATCCGACGCCGTCCCAGCGCATGCCCAGCTAGAAGTTGTCGACGCGATTGTTGTGGGCACAACTCCAGGACAGGCACTTCCGAACATCACCAATGACCCGTTTGGCGTAGGCACCAAGCGCATCAGCGGCCCGCATGTACTGACCACGCCCACCACCTCCATTGTCATTCCTCGCGGTTGGTGCGCACACTGGTCAGACCGCTTGCTTGTCCTGACACACGTCGCAGTCAGCGTGCGAACGGCCGCAACAGACGCCCACGGAGCCGCATTGTGGGGCGCGCGCTTCATGGCAACGGCCACGCAAGGGGGAGAACGACTGCGACGCCTCGCCCGGTCGGTCAACATCCGAGAACGGCTGGACTTCAGTTGTGCGGTCTTCGACGGCGCCGGCCATCTCATTGCAAATGCCCCGCATATTCCTGTGCATTTGGGGGCAATGGGCGCTTGCGTACGCGACCTCATCACCCACGTACCCACGGCCCCTACCGGCTCGGCGTGGCTGACGAATGACCCAACCGTCGGCGGCTCTCACCTACCCGACCTGACCGTCATCACTCCCGTCGACCACCAAGGAGAGCGCTTCTTCGTGGCGAGTCGCGGGCACCATGTAGACGTTGGCGGCATCAGTCCTGGGTCCATGCCTGCACGCTCCACCTCGCTGTCGCAAGAAGGCGTGGTGTTCCGGCGTGTACGCATTGACCTTGAACTTCCACAAGAAACGCTCGCGCAGACCCGCGCTCCAGTCACGGTTGCCGCCGACCTGCACGCACAGATTGCGGCCAACCGGTTCATGGCCAAGCACCTGGTCAGCCTAGGGCCCGCTGCTGAGCTCACCCGATGGATGGCCACACTGCGCGCGCTCGCCGAGCAAGCGGTGCGCGAGTGCATTCGAGACCTCCCTCTCGGACACGCAGAAGACGTGATTGGCGGCGTCCCAATTTGCTTGAACCTGTACCGGGATGGGCAGGATCTAGCCGTAGACTTCACCGGTACTCAAGGTCCACATGCCGGCAACCTCAACGCGCCCAAAGCGGTCGTGCAAGCCGCAGTTTTGTACTGGCTTCGTGTCCTCGTTGGGTGTGGAATGCCGCTCAACGACGGAGCTCTAGCGCCTATCTCCCTACGCATTCCCGAGCCGAGTGTTCTCGCCCCACTGCCCGACAGTGCCGTAGCTGGCGGCAATGTCGAGACCTCGCAGCGCGTTGTGGACCTGCTCTTTCGCGCCACAGATCAGCGAGCGGGTAGCCAAGGAACCATGAACAACCTGACGATTGGCGGAGCGGACTGGGCGCACTACGAGACCATCGGTGGCGGCCAAGGCGCCAGCGCAGTCGGACCCGGCCAGAGCGCTCGGCAAGTCCACATGACCAACACCCGCGCCACCGACCCAGAAGTACTCGAAGCACGCACCCCCCTTCGCGTCGAGTGCATTGCCCAGCGCATTGGCAGCGGTGGAGACGGCGAACACCCAGGTGGTGACGGACTTATCCGCGAACTTTCCACCACCGTCGCCTGTACCGCCACGCTCCTGGCAACACGACGCAGCCGAGGCGCACGCGGCACTCGGGCAGCGGACGGACTACCGGCACGCGACGCGCTGTGTCGCGGTGGTATCTGGCAGGCGTGGGATGGCGAGGAGACGGCATTGGAGCCGGGCGACCGCATCCGAGTGGAGACGCCAGGCGGTGGTGGCTGGAGCTCGTGAGCTGTGAGCGGCAACGAGACGCGCCGCGCTCGCCTACTTCTTGTCGATGGCTGCAGCCGGCTGAAGCGGTTGCTTGTCGTCTCCCACAGTGGTTCCGCCATTGTCATCCGTGGCAAAGACCTCGTCCCAGTCGACTGCTGACGGCATGGGAGAGGATGCGACGTCGCCCAGAAGGGAGAGCGAACGCCGACGCCACTCGTAGCGAGTGCGTCGCCCACCCAACACATCGACCTCTGCAGAACCGGTGACATTCCCGAGAAGGTTGCGAATCTCCAGGCTGTGCTTGCCCGCAGAGACCTCCGAGAGGAACCCCTGCGATGTAGTCAAGCGCATGGGTACACCATCCACGATGGGCTGAATACCGGCGCCCGTGGTGAGCTGAATCTGGCCGACTCCCACCGCGACAGGCGCTGGCGCTGGTGCTGGAGCCGGCGAAGGGGCCTCGATACCCGTGGGCTTGTTCACCGCGTCTTGTTCGTCTTCAACCGCAGCAGCCACGAGGCTCGGGGCGGGTGTGCCATCAACAGCGGACGGAACCAGTGCCACATCGTCGGCAACGTCGGAGTCCACAGCAGCCAGCTCCGGCTGAGCCGCTTCCGGTGACGCTGCCACAGCCACCGGTTCGGGCACGCGGTCCGGAAAGGCATCTTCCGTCAGCTCCCACGGGAGCGGCGAGGTGGCCACGTCTGCGCCACCACAGGCCAGCACGAACACAAGCCCAACAGACATCGACAAGGCCGCCACAATTCGCATGAACCACTCCAAGTGGCGCGCGACTAACGCTCAACGGCCCAGGTGCATAGTTCGCAGGCATGATCCAAGAAATTGACAGCACCGTCATTTTTATTTATGACACTGTTGTCATCTTTGGAGAACGCATGATTGGACTACCCCTCGGACTCGTCTACGCCAACGCCATGGAGTGGGGCATTCACCGCTACATCCTGCATGGTCGAAAGCTGGGAAAGAAGCGTGGCAGCTTCTGGTCCTTCCACTTTCACACCCACCACCGCAAGTCGCGTCAGAACGCCTTTCACGACCCCGACTACACCGAGCCGCTAGGCCACTCATGGAACGGCCAAGCCAAAGAAGCGGTGGCACTCGTTGCGCTGTCCGTCGTCCACCTGCCGCTGGCCCCGATTGCACCCGTCTTCACCGCAACGGTCATCTATTCGGCAGTCGACTACTACCGAAAGCACAAGCGCTCACACCTCGACCCCGAGTGGGCGCGTGAGCATCTTCCGTGGCACTACGACCACCACATGGCGCTCAACCAAGATGCCAATTGGTGCATCACCCGGCCATGGATGGACAACTGGATGGGAACCCGCGAGCCCTACGTTGGCACCGAGCGCGAGAGACGTGACCAGGAGCGACGCGCCGCGGCGTAGTCACTCGAATACGACCGTCCCATGCGCCTCGACCTGCCAGATGCCGACATTCAGTGGTGGCCCGACTTCTTGGCCCCACCCCTTGCAGATGCCCTCTTTCAACAGTTGTTGAGCGACATTCCCTGGCGCGACGACCACATCACACTGTACGGCAAGACCTACCCTGTCCCCCGTCGCCAGCAGTGGTTCGCAGACGGTGGACTCAGCTACACCTACTCGCGTATTGAGATGTACCCGACCCCATGGACGGCAAGCATGGAGCAGGTTCGGACCGCTCTCACGCAGGCCACCGGGCTCGTCTTCAACACCTGCTTGGCCAACTTGTACAGAGACGGCCAAGACAGCAACGGCTGGCACAGCGACGACGAAGAGGAGCTGGGTCCAGACCCGGTCATCGCCAGCGTGAGCTTCGGCGCCACGCGCGACTTCCGTCTGCGCCACAACAACTCCCGACAGACCCACACTCTCGCGCTGACCCACGGCAGCCTGCTGCTGATGGGAAGTGGCAGTCAGACACACTGGCAGCACACCCTTCCAAAGCGCACGCGCGTCCACGAACCGCGTGTGAATCTGACCTTCCGGCGCGCACTTGGTACACGGTGAGGCTACGGTGCCGATTCTTGCTGCGCACCGAACCTTCCCTCGGCCGCAGGAGCGGAACCACCGCCCACTTCTCCCCGCAACGTCTCTCGGAGTTCTCCATCACACACCGTACCGCCGTCCGCTCACTCCTCGCCGTGGCGTTCGCCAGCACCGTAGCCAGCGCTCAAGCCTCCCCACTCCTTGAGTGGAACTTGGACGACCCCGCAGTGATTCAAGAGGTGCAGACTGGCCAGTCAGACACCGCAGTGGCCCAAGGAGATGTGTCGCTCATCGCAGGACTCGACCCCGACTGCGCAGATGCCGTGTCTTTCGACAGCGTCACACCTGGGTACATTGACGCGGGAACGCTTCAGACGGACGGCAGCTACGTTGCAGGGTCCTCCGATGACTTTCTCGTGGTCACCGAGCACTTCACCGTCATGGCCTGGGTCCAGCTGACCGAGAGCGGCGGAAATGAGCGAGTCATTGTCAGCTCTGACTTCACCAGCACCGACGGCTGGCTGCTGGGCACACGAACCGGGGGAAACGGCGAGAGTCTCTTCTTCGACTTTGGTTCCAGGCGCGCAACCTTCGATCTGGCTTTGGAGCCCGGGCAGCCCTACCTGGTAGCCCTACGGGTCGACACGGTAGATGCCCAGTTCGGGGAAGACAACCACCGCTTGTCGGTGTGGGATGGCGCGAGCTGGTCCCACGAGTCCGGTTTTAGCAGCACTGCGGGATTCCGTATGCAAGGACTTGAGATTGGCGGGTTTAACGACGGTACTCGCGTCTGGGGAGGAACCGTAGACCGCGTTCGTCTCCTCGATACAACGCTCACAGATGACGACCTGAACGACTTTGTCGTCCTTCGCGACCTCGACTTGGACAGCGTGGGCAACGTGTGCGACGTCTGCCCATTTATCGAGAATGTGGACCAAGCAGATGCCGACGCAGACGGTCTCGGGGACGCATGCGACCTCACGGATGACACGGACCTCGACAACGACGGCGTCCCGAACGAGAGCGATGTGTGCCCGTTCACGCCCAATGCCGACCAGGCAGACTCAGACGGCGACGGCATTGGTGATGCCTGTGATGACCTGGACGGCAACGATGTCGACGGAGACGGGATTGCCAACACCAACGACGTCTGTCCGTTCACCCCGGATGCCGACCAAGCAGACGCGGACGCCGACGGTATTGGCGACGCCTGTGATGAACTCGACGGCAACGACCTAGACGGTGACGGCATTGTCAACGAAGACGACGTCTGTCCGTTTGCACCCGACGCCGACCAGGCGGACGAAGACGAAGACGGTCTGGGTGACGCCTGCGACCCGAAAGCGAACGGGTGCTCAACGGTCACGGCACCCCAGGGCTTGGCCTGGCTTGTGCTGCTTCCATTGCTCGCTTGGCGGCGCCGCGGGAATACCGAACGCAACTAAGGGACGGGTCGAGCCATCCAGGCCGATTCGCGTCCAACTCTGGTACTCTCCGCCCCCGAAGGAGCCCACATGCGCCATTCTGCCCCCGTTGTCGCCCTTGTGCTCTGCGCAATCGCGCCTGTTGCACAGGCACAGACCTGCACGCCGTACTCTCACACCGAGTGGTTGGCGGACATGAACACCATTGACGTGTCCATGGGCAGCCTGGACCTGGGGGCCGCGTCCGCTAAGCTCGACACCGTGCGCGACCGTGTGCGCTGTCTCAATGCAGTGGTCAGCCCCGGCCATCTGGCGCGCTTTTCGCGGCAGATCAGCCTGCTCTTCTACTTTGTCCAAGACACCGACAACGCCAACGCCTGGGCCATGACCTCCAAGACCAGCGAGCCCGCCCTGCCCTGGCCAGCGGACTTGGACGCCTCACACCCGTTCCATGTGCAGGTCGACGCGGTCCCCATGCCGAACCTCACCGGTCCAGACGCGACCTACTTTGTGGTTCCCAAGAAGGGAGCGGTGTTCGCCAACGGTCAGTTCCAGTCGGTACCCCTGTCCTACGCCGAGACCCCCACCCTGTTTCAGGTCACCGACAAGCGCGGCAACCTGGTCAATGCTTGGTGGCAGGACGGCGCCGCGTTTCCAGCCAGCGTTGTCACAACGGAGGGCAGCGCGCTGTCCGCACCCAAGTGGTGGGACGGCCCAGAGCCCCTGAATGATGTTCTGCTGGCCTCGAACCTCACATTTCAGACGCCCGAACGCCCAGAACTGGTGCGTGAAGCGCCCATTCCACAACCGCCAATCGAAGCGGTCCCAGATCAAATTGAACCCGACATTGAATACGTAGACGATGTCAGCGTAGATGACCCCGCGCCCGAACCAGGGCCCTCTCAGGAGTTGCCATGATTCGCCTTACCGCTGTTGCCCTCGCTGCCCTACTCGTAGCCCCCACTGCCTTTGCCCAGAGCGGCGGCATGTCCAGGCCCGGTAGCACCGACTCCAGCGACACCACCACAACAACAACCGAGCGAGACGCCCCCACGCCTCAGACCGGTAGTGACGGCTCAGTCGCAGACGTCGCAGACGGCCTGGGTATCGATACCGGCGCCTGCTCCGAGTACCTGACCCCAGCCCACCGAGACATCGTGGAGCTGCGCTACATCACCGAGGCACTTCCCGCAGGTTCGCTCAAGCGTGAGTTCGCTGGCCGTCTCGACAAGATGGAGTCCGACACCGCCTCGGCCCTCGGCTCGCTGTGTGGCGTTCGCAATCTGGACCGCACACCCCCGTCCACCTTCCAAGCGCTCGACATCGCGTCTGTGGCCGGCGCAGCCGGAAGCGTCTTCGGAAATGACATCGAAGTCAACGAAAACGGCTTTGTCTTAAAGGCAGCCGAAGCCGTCCTCGAAGCGGTGACCGGTGGCAGCCGACGAGACCGCCGCCGTGCCGCACGCGCCAGTGCAGACGCGGACGCTAGCATGGCCCGCCGAAGCGGAACTACCGTCGGGGACGACGGTATCTCCTCGATTATCGCAGACATCGAAGCGGCTCCGTTCGCTGACGACAAGATTGCCGCCCTCGAGATGGGCGTGGCCGGAAAGTCGTTCACAAGCGCGCAAGTTGCCCAGTTGGTCAAGGCAATGCCCTTCGCCGAGCAACGCATTCCCGTCGCCCTGTTCTTGCAGCCGACCACGACCGACCCAGCGAACTTCCAGCGCGAAGTCTCCGCAGTCCTGCCGTTCGCAAGCGAGCGCACCCAGCTTCGTGAAGCCCTGGCCGCTCAAGCCGCCCAGTAGCTACAACGGCGCAATGTCTCCGCCGGCAATCAGGTCGTCATAGGCGTCGCCGCCTGGCTCCAGCCAGGCGTTCGCTCCAGGGTCTACGTCTGTGACCCAGGCAGCGAAGGCTGAGGCCAAGGCACGCGCGGTGACCTTCTGCGCGGCGTTCTCACCACCACAGAAAGCGGTGCAGGTAAAGCCCGTCGGGCCTTCAAAGTCGCAGTGGGTAGCGCCTGGAACTCGCACCGCGGCGCCCATACTGGCGGTGCTGTACGCCGGCACACCGTTGTTCGTGCTGTTGCACTGGTTGCTGTCGCCAACAACGCCAAACACCGGGATGGTCAGGCTCTGAGCCGCGTCGTTTGCGATGTTCGTTCCGTCTGTATCGACCATGTCGAGGCCAAACACGCCCACCGCTCCAGGGTCGTCCGAGGCCGCAACAAAGGCCGAGGCCCCGCCAGCAGAGAATCCAATGTGTACAACGTCCGCGCCCGCTGCAAGTGCGACGGACAGGTCCGCTGCGTCTTCACCGTTGCGGGCGTGGTCGGCGTTGAGGAAGCCGCTGAAGCAGTACGACGGCGTGACAACGCGCAGTCCATGACCGGCGATGTGCCGCGCGACGTCGACCATCTGGGCCTTGGTACGGCTAAACCCGTGGCCCAACACCACCAGCGGTGCAGAAGCGCCGCCTGACGGTGTGTACATCGTGTACTCAAGGGCACAGCCGGTCAGTGTGAGGCTGCCATCCGACTCGGTCAGTGGCAACGGACCGGACGCTTCATAGTTGACGTTGCTGACTGGGGTGTCGGTGTCGACCTCGATGTCCGTGTCGTCGTTCGTGTCAACGTCAACCATCGAGTCGGTGTCCGTGTCGCCCACTTCGGTACCCGAGTCCGAACCATCGGTATCCGGCTCCAAGATGGAGCCATCGTCACAGCCAACCAACGCAAGAAGTACAACCCAACGCATACAAACCTCCACAATCGGCGGGTCGATAACGCTTGTGACCTTGAACGCCAATGGCTCCCCCCCCAGCCGGGATGCGCTGTGTGTCCACATTCCGTGCAGGTGCATCCACAAAGACACCATCGCCAGACCCCTCACAGCACTCGTCAGCAGGTTGATACACCCGAAGATGGTCATCCTGGAGACTTCGATGATAGCCATGCCCCCGCGGGCTCGGCTAGACTCGCTCCCCTGACAAGACAACGGAGAGAGCGTGGTTGTGGTTCTCTGGGCGGTACTGGCGGTTGCAGCCCCCATGCAGGTGCAGACCGAACAGCTCGTTGAGACGGTGTCCGCCTTGTCTGAGCAAGGCAGCGTCCTCGTATTGGCCGAGCGCGGCCCTTCTGTCCGACGGATTCGGGCACTGGCATCGAATGGCACAGCCGCGTTCTCAGTGCGCGCAGTGCCGCAGCGCGTGAGCCAAGCCACGCTAGACATGCGACATCTCCGGAGCGGTCAGCGGTGTTCACTCCACGTGACCGCGGTGACGACCGATCTATGGTCAGTCTCGCCTGTCGGGGAGTGTTCAGAGCAAGACATCGTCCGCCACTGGGAAGACGACCCAGCGGCGCTTGACCGTCCCGTGGGGCGTGCGCGAGACCACCTTCGAGGCCTCGCCCTCGCCCAGACGCCCCTCGTCGACGAGACACGGATCTTGTACGGCGTACGTCTCGAGCCGCTGGCATCCTCCATGTCGCAGCTGATCGAACGGAACGGGTACACCTTGTCAGCGGGTGCAGATGACATGTTTGGCGTCCCTGCCGGCCGGACAGGCGTATTCATTGGCGGCGAGGTCGAATCTGTTGAAGAAGCCGACGGCTGGCCGCTACAGACCGAGCTGTCAGTGAACTGGCGCGTGTTCGACGCCGACGAGCTCCGCGAGACGCTTCGAATCACCACGCGCGGCTACGCTGCCCACGACGGCTCCGCGACGGACGCGCAGCTCCGAGAGGAATTGGTACTTCGAGCCCTACACGCGGCTCTCGAACGCGAAGAACTGGCAGCGGTGGTCGAACTGGCACCCGCTGAGTCCACAACCGCAGCACCGGCCCCATCCCGCCTAAGGCAACAGCCTGTACACGTGGACACGGCCCTACGGGCGCGCCTAGACCGGTCCGCACGGGTCGCGAGTAGGCGCGGCGCTGCCGAGGTCATTGCCGGGGTCTGCCTTGGAGTGACTGGAATCGCCTTGGCCTCAACAAGCTATGCAGACGCAACCAAGGACCGACCGTACATGTCGCGCAGCCGATGGACCACTATCCAAGCCACGAACACGCTGGGATGGGCACTCATGGCGACCTCCCCCGTCTTGGTCTGGGACGGTACCCGCCGTGCGCGCCACCCGCGGGGTGTGCAATGAGGCTTCCGCCATCCATTATCGGCTTGCTTACCCTGACGTCCTGTACCTGGTTGGTAGACCCCACATGCGGCGTCTGTCCAGGCAACCTGACCTGTCTTCCAAGCGGCGCATGCCGACCGGTGTGTGAGCAGAGCAGCGACTGCATCAATGGCTTCTACTGCAGCGACGAGGTCTGTGTCTTGGGCTGTGAGTTCGACGCAGATGCCGACGAGGTGTGCGACGCCGAAGACATCTGTGAAGGCTTCGACGACGCTATCGATACCGACATGGATGGCAGGCCAGATGACTGTGACACCTGCCCACTCGACCACGATGGGAACCCAGACGTAGACAACGACGGCTCGTGCAATGCGGACGATATCTGCGACGGAGAAGACGACTTCTTAGACACCGACAGCGACGGTTTACCCAACGGATGCGACCTGTGCCCGGACCAAGTGGGCGAGCCAGATGCAGACGATGACCAGGTCTGTGACGCCGTTGACGTGTGTGATGGCTCCGATGACCGGGTCGACAGAGACGCAAACAACCAACCCGACTGCACGCAGCCCGACTTGCTGCGCTGGCCATTTGATGACGACACAACCGACTGGTCCCCTGGAGAGTGGAACAGCAGTGACGCAGGGGGAGTCTGGACCAGTGGAAGTCTGAAGCTTGAGTCTACGACCGAGTTTGGCACACACTCCAATGGACCGTGCATACGGGTGCGGCCCGGGACCGACTACACCGTGATGTATGACCTGCGCGTACGCCAAGAAGTGGACATGTTGGTTCAGGTCAGCGTTATCATTTGGACCGAGACCGATTGCTCGAACGACTTTCCCTCCTATTCGTGGACATTAGTCGAAGACCCTGCGCGAAGCTGGTCCACCAGCGGGTTTCAGTTCACAGCCGCCAACCCGCACACCACCACTCAGATCCGGTCGGCGCGACTGCAGTTCTCCACCGGCCCACGACCCCTTCAGACGGGCGCCTACTTCGACAACATCACCGTGTTCGACTGAACCTCCCCCACGGTTCGATGATGACACCGCCAGGTGGTTGCAACACCGCGTTACGCGCAGGCCCCCCAGTGGTTGGCTGTAGAAGAGTCTAAGAGAGTGTCGTTCACGTCTTCTGCCCGACCCTCGCTTCATGGGCGGCGCATCATGCGCCGCCCGTCTTGCTCAGCCCAGAGGGTGGCATAGTGCACCACAGACCGTCATCGCTGGCGTCCTCTGGAGACCCGTATGCTGCCCCTCATCGTTGCCGCAGCCTTCGCCAACCCCGCGCTGGACACCCTCATCGGATGTCAGAACGGGGATGAACAGGCCTGCATCCAGCTGTGGGTGGACAGTCATCCATCCGATGGAATGGGTTTGCTCGCACGCGCCGCCATGCTCGCCGCCGAGCCCTGCCGTGACGGGGATGCTGGGGCCTGCCGCGCCGTGGCCGAAGCCTCCAACCGTGCATTCTTGGGCCAAACCTATGAGGACCTCGTCGCTTTCTTCTGTCCAAGCGAGGCGAACATGTGCACCGTGGGAAATCGTACTGAGGACGTCACCCCTTGGCCTACAGGTCCTACTCTTCTCGGCGCCGACCTGCGCAGCTGCGACGGTGGTGACCCCGACGCCTGCGTTCGCGCCGCCCAGCGCACGATGGATGCGGAGTGGCAAGGCGAATATGCGCTCGGTCTACAGCGTGAAGCCTTGGCGATGGCCTGCCGGTCTGACGAAACAGCGTGCGCCGCTGAAGCCACCTGGTTGGTCGATAACGAGAGAGCCGTCAGCGGTGGTCAGGTGCGCGCCGTCGTAGACGACCAGGTCGAGCGCTGCCTGGCCGGTAGCGCACCTTCGTGCGAGCTCGCCGTGCACTACGTCCGGAGAGCCATTGAGGGCATGTGGACCGACTACCAAGACCCCGAAACTGCTGTGACGGCCACACGACCACTAGGGACGGAGCTTGCTTCGGTCTTGCAGCGACTCCCAGATGACATGCTCTACGTACCGGTGGGCCTCAGCACCCAGGGCCACTGGGGGGACGTCACCGTTCCGTGGCCAGCCATCCGCCCACGGATGCTCGCTGCGTGCGCAGCCGGCCATGGGATGTCCTGCCGCGTGGGTTCGAGCCAGGACGGCGTTGAGCCAGAGAGCAGCCCGTGGATTCCGACGCCACCTCCCGCGGTCGTGCCTGTCGTCACCACCCAACCCCCAGTGTGCCCGTCCGACCTGACCTGCATGACGCAGTGCCTGACCGGCGACACAGCCGCGTGCCTATATTTTGCTGGCGAGCATGTCAGCAACACTCGCAATGTCCACGCAACGCCCCTGCTTGAGCAAGCCTGTTCGGAGGGTCAACGTGCAGCTTGCTACGGCTTGGCGACGCGGAGCCTTCGGTACCGAGACCAGACCCGTTCCCTTGCCGTGCTGGACCGAACGTGCGCCGACGGTGACCCGCTGTCCTGCGGAATCAGCGCCGCGCTCGGCTCGTCCACCAACACCGTCCCGATGTTCCTAGCGTCCTTAACGGACCGCTGTGCGGGGGGAGACGCGGAGGCGTGCGTCCTGAACCAAGGCACCGCTGATGCAGCCCTAGCCCTGCATGTCGGCGATATGTGGAGTGAGCGCTGTGCGTCGGGCAACGCCGATACCTGCCAATCCATCACCTACGCCCTGGACACTGGAACCGCGACAGTGGCCCTGAGCGCTTGGCTGGAGCGGCTCTCGGGTATTCCTCAGCTCCCGTTCGATGAGGCCCCCCAAGCACGCATCACTGTCAGCACCACCGGGTGGCAATTCCCGGTCTCCAAGGTTGTCCGCCGCGTGCGGTCCGGACAGTCGTTCCACTGGACACCGGTGGACGGCCTGGTCCTACAAGTCTCCAACGTTCCGATGCTCGAACTGGCACGCACACACGCCTCCGCATCACAACATCGGCGGGTCATCAAAGCCGCGTGCGGTGAGCTTCCCTACGCCTGCGAGCCCAGAGACGGAGTCGGCTCGTGCGACGGCCAGGACTGCGTTGGGCCCGCTTGGACGGCATTATGGGAAGGCAAGACAGACGAGGACCCACACATCGCCGGACTGCGGACGCAGTGTTCCGATCTGCGGGACCCCGCCGCGTGCGATTTAGTTTGGTGGTTCGCTCACCGCTTTACGTGGGACACCCAGACCCTGGAGTGGCGTCGGGAAATCGGCGTGGCTCAGGCTATCGCTTGTCAGGCAGGCCTCAACGAGTCGTGTCCGTCCCAAGAAGACATGGAGTCGCTGGGGCTATAGGTGCCCTCTCCCCACGTTGAGAGGCTGTGATGCGCTACGAAGGCAAGATGTACCGGCCGCCGTCTGAACACGACGCATTCATCGTCCAGGCAACCATCGGCTGCTCGCATAATGCCTGTACCTACTGCGATATGTACCGAGACAAGCAGTTTCGCGTGCGCGACTTGGACCAGACCCTCGAAGACCTAGACACCGCTCTGGCCGTCGCCGGAGACCGCATTCGCAAGGTGTTTGTGGCCGACGGTGACGCCCTCGTCCTGCCCATGGACCACTGGGAAGCGATTCTCGACCGCTGCAGCCGCTTCCCTCACCTCAAACGCGTCAGCTGCTACGCCATGGCCCGCAACGTCAACGGCAAGTCGGCAGACGAGCTGGAGACCTTGGCCAAGGGCGGGCTCACCCGGCTGTACATCGGCCCCGAGTCTGGCGATGACATCGTGCTCAAGCGCATTGCCAAGGGCGACACCTTTGACGGCCACGTTCAAGCCGCACACGCCGCACACGCCGCGGGCATGGAGCTATCGGTCATTGCCCTTCTCGGCGCTGGAGGCATTGAACGCTCCACGGAACACGCGCATGAGACGGCACGACTGGTCACGGCAATGGATCCGGAGTTCTTCGCCGCGCTCTCCCTGACCGTCATCCCCGGTACGCCCCACCAAAAACTCGTCGACCGCGGCCGCTTCGTCTTGCCCGGTCCCATGCAGATGCTCGGTGAGCTGCGCACCATCGTGGCTGAAGCCAATCCCACGGACGCCCTGTTCCGCACGAACCACGCGAGCAACTACTTGCCCCTACAGGGACGTTTGCCCCGTGACCGTGACGGTATTGTGGCTGCCATCGATCTGGCGTTGAAGGGTCAACTTCCCTTACGCGACGAGCGACTACGCGGTCTGTAGAGCCGCTTGCGTGTACAGTGCCGCCACTAAGCTGGAGACGCCATGAAGTGGGCCATTGACGACAACTGCCGCTGCGACTTGATCTTCTATTCGGGCCTCGGCCTCGCAGGCGACGAGACCGTCATCCGCGTCTTCCCGAGCGGCAAACAAGGCGACGTTGAGCACACCTTCCAGTCCATGCGCTTAGGCGCTACCCGGGGCCTGCGCGTCTACCTGTGCACCAGCACTGACGACGAGCACTGGGCCGAGCATCCCTACCGCTGCATTCGAGTTGTAAAGGGCGTCGGCCTAAAGACGACGACCCGTCGCATCTTGCTAAATGTGCACGACCTGGATTTCGGCCAGTCACCGTCGGACAAGAGCCTCAAGCACGACCAAGACGGCTTCCCAGAAGTGAAGACGCCAGAGGACGGCGAAGGCTGGACCTTCGGCAAGGGTTCGGGGTCGCTCAAGAACCGGATTCGCATGATTCGGATTGAGAAAGAGGCGTAGGCCAGAGAGCCGCCGTCTCGCCTACCAAAAGCGCCAGTGGCCAACAGCGTGGGCAACGACAATCGGCATCGTTACCAGGTTGCGAAACAGCATGTGGGCCAGTGACGTGCGCGGCGGCCGACTTCCCGAAAGTGCCGCCTGCGCCGCCGACCGTAGCGAAGGCACATTGACGGGCCAGTCCGCAATTCCGCTCCGCCAGCGCAACGGAAGTCCATCTTCCCCCACACGGCACCCAACGAGAGCTCCTGTCACTGCAGCCGTGGAGTCCGAGTCTCCCCCAGCCGAGATGACTTCACTGATGGCCCGCTCGGCGTCTTCCGGATGCCGCAGCCATGCGTACACCGCAACAGGGACCGAGTGGACAATGTAGCCACTGACACCGTTTGTTAGCCCCACACGGCACGCGAAGTCGCTCGTACTCGCACTGTGAGAAAGCATCTCAGCCATGAGTTCAAGCATCGGGGCCCAAGCCTCATGCCGACAGGTGTCTACCAACACAGCGATTCCGTCAGCGGGCAACACCGTCTCAGCAGCAACCGCTAGGCGCGCACACTTGGCAACGGCAAGGGCTCCCTCCAGAGCACGCTGATCACGATGAGTAATCAACGTTGACGCTTCAACCAGTGCATCGGGCTCAATACCCTTCGCTGCTGAGAACACGCCAATCACCGCACTTCGCATGGCAGGGCCATTTCCTGCCGACCGGACGCCGCTCGATTGTGGCCCGAACCCAAGCCATGACTTGGTGAGCGCTCTTAGCGTGCCAAAACCGATTCCAGGTGGTAGTCCCACCAACCACCACCGCAGCCTGCGCGCGAGGTCCCGGCCAAAGTCGTCGACCTGTGTTCCATGCAGGGCGAGCGATTGAAGCACAAGCATGGTGTGCTCAGTGTCGTCGCTGACAACGCCTCTCCCGAAAAAGAACCGGTGCTCGATTCGCTCACCGTACAGATGACGCGCCTTGCTCGGGGACAGTCCCTCCCTCGGCAATCCCAGAGAGTCTCCGACAGCGGACCCGAGTGCCGCACCAATAAGGGCCGTTTCACAGTCCATGCAACCTCCATAGACACGAAGTGCAACGGCCATGCCGATAGTATTGTGAAGGTTAGCCCGAACTTCGACTGCTCAAAACGTCAGACTGTCACGCCAGGCAATCCGGCCCCGCAAAACCAGCCAATGTGTCATCCGGATGCAGATTGGCGAGACCGCCGTATCGACACAGTATGCGCCACCTCGACATCCCGACCCTGGTCTCGGTTGACCGTGAGCCTGTCCCTACCGGTCCGTCGGACGCTCACCCATTGGGTACGTCCCGAGTAGTTGAAGCTCCGGGGACAGCGCACGCAGATCTGCAATCGCCTCGTCCACACCTTCGCTACCCGAGAAATCTAGGTAGAAGTTGTACAGCCACGCCCCCTGCGGCGACGGACGACTCTCGAGCTTGGTCAGATTGAGTCCGCGCTTCATCAGCGCGTCCAAGCACCCATGAAGAGCGCCCTGCTCGTGGCGAAGAGTTAGGATTACGCTGGTCTTTCGCGGCAACCTTGGGTCGCACACAATGGGCTTTCGAGACACGGCGACAAAGCGCGTGGTGTTGTCTGCACGGTCCCCAATGTCGTGGGCGAGGATGGCCAGTCCACGTTCGGTCGCCGCCGCTTCGCTGGCAATCGCGGCTTGGGACAAGTCCTGCTCGTGGAGCAAGGCGTCACAGGCCATGGCGGTGTCTGGGTAGCGCTCGACCAAGCAGTCCGTCAGGGAGTCGAGGAACACATTGCATTGGGCCAAGGCCATATAGTGGCTGCGTACCCGTCGAATGTTGGCCACTGGAACCGGACGCAAGGCAATCAGGCAGTGGCGAACCAACAAGTAGTGCTCGCCCGTAAGGGCTAGGTCGTGCTTGGCCAGCAGGTCGTAGGACTCGGTGATGGTGCCGGCGGTCGTGTTCTCAATCGGCAGCAGAGCCACGTCCAACGCACCCGACTGCACGGCTTGCAGCATTGGAGCAAAGCCTTCAAACCCCGTATACACAGGGGTTACGTCGCGTGGGGCCACATACTCGGCACACGCGATGGAGCTGTAGCAGCCGGCAGTGCCCTGGTAGCCCACGCGCAAATGTCGATTGCTACGCCCCGGATTGTCGGCGTCTACCTGGTACTCGACCTGCATGCGGACCGAGTGGTCGAGAAGCAGGCGGTAGACATCACGAACGAGTCCTGCATGCACACCGAGCTCGTCGGCCACGTGTTCCAAGCGCTTCAGCAGCGCCTCTTCCCGCACCACGTCGCGTGGCTGGGCAGAGACCGCTTGCTTGGCCAAGGAGACCTGGCCAACCAGCTGAAGGCGTTCAGCGATGGCCGTCAGGATGCGCCTGTCTACGGCGTCGAGCGATGCGCGCAGAGTGTTGAGGTCTTGCATGGGCTGCTCTCCGGGGGCAGGTTCAGGTCGCAGCGACGAACGCGTGGGACCAAGATGCATCGCGGTCTATCTCGCTGCATTCGACATTCGACGTTTCGTAGACACCCACCGTGGCAGGTGCGTTCACTGTGCCGCACCCGCCTTCACATACGGCACGCGGCCCTTGAGCTTCAGGAAGTGCTTCTCCAGGAGGTGCCAGCTCAACATGGCCGCCACAAGAGACAGGCCCGAGACCAACACGAAGTACAGTCCGAAACCGAACAACTGAAGCTGCTCTGGAGCGTACCAAGAGCTGGGATGTAGCCCCAGGGCACGCAGGCCCGTGTCCACGGGAAAGTGAAGGACGTAGACCGCGTAGCTGTACTTCCCAAAGGTGGGCAGAACACGTCCTCGAAACACGTCTGTCCAACCACCCTCCTGCGTCAGTATGAGGACCAGAAGACCGGCGAATAGCGCATAGATCGGAGTGTAGAGCCCGCCCACAAGAGCAGGCGGCTGAAACGGAACTCCGAACGCCTCAAAGGTGCCTCCCCACCACAAGATGGCGGCCGTCGACACCGCTACGCCCATCCAAGCCACCGGACGCAATCGAAGCAGTCCCCCATCGCGGGCGAGACAAGCCAAGAGCGCCCCAGCAGCGAGCGTGTCGAACCGCGTCCACGTGCTGACATAGATTTCCTGGCCACCGGTTCCGGTCAGCGACAACACAACGCGAAGCACAAAGACGGACGGAAGTAGAACCAGGCAAAGAGTGCGCAGGCGGTCCCGGCCGAGCGCGTACACCACCGCCGGCCACACCATGTAGAACTGCTCTTCGATAGCGAGCGTCCACAAGTGGTCGAGTCCAGGCGCGACCCACGCATCTGTCATGTAGAAGTTCGACAGGTACAGCCAGAACCACCACTGGTCCGCCGCCGGAACGCCGAACGCCGGTTGACCGAGAATCAGCGGGACAGCAATGAACACAACCGCAAGAAAGGCGTAGTACAGCGGAAAGATGCGAACCAGACGGCGCCAGTAGAAGGCCCGGAAGTACGTCGGCGAGTCGCGGGCATCCAGCAGGATGCCGGTGATGAGGAATCCAGAGAGCACGAAGAACAGGTCAACGCCCGTCCACGACGCGTGTCCCAGCCACGCAAACACGCGGTCGACCGGATGGCTGATGGGTGCCCGTAGGTAGATGTGGTGAAGGACAACGAGAAGTACGGCGACACCCCGCACGCCATCCAGAACGGGCATGTACCGATGGACGTTGGGCTCGCGAACGGTGGCAGGTCGGAACAAAGAGCCCTCGGAACGTAAACTAGTTGGCGAAATCGCGTCTCGGAGAGCGTCTACGCAGCACAGACTACCGCAGCGCCGGAAAAGTACGAAAGAGGCGCCCAGTTGGGATACGCAGCGCCACGGCTGCACCTCCAACACGAATGCGGACCAAAGAGGGCAACATGGAAGACGACTGGCGCAGCGGCATCGGTGACAGCGAAGGCCTGACCGCCTCCCAAATCTTCCTGTCCTTCAACGGGCGCATTACCCGCGGCATCTACTGGATTTCGCTCTTCGGGCTGGTTGTCGGCGCAGTCGCCCTCGCGATTGCTGGCTTCATCGCCATTCCCATGCTCACCGGCAGTAATGACGCGGTTCAGTGGCTGCCGCTGGCCATAAACCTCTTGGTGATCTGGCCCACCTTGGCCATCTCCACAAAGCGCTGGCACGACCGCGGCAAGTCCGGCTGGTGGCAGCTCATCTTGTTCCTGCCACTGCTCGGTCCGCTTTGGGCGCTCCTACAGTGTGGCTTTCTCAAGGGCGAACGCCGCGACAATCGGTTCGGTCCTTCGCCGTATTAGGGCAATGACCAGAACAAATTCGTAGTCGAGACGGCGCAGCTGCATGCCGAGGGCTTACGCCTCGCCAATCTGACTCTCGGCCAGGTCCAACGCCTTGCGACAGCGCTCCATAGACTCGTCATCCAGCGACTGCTCCAGCTCGATGAGCTGAAGCGTGCGCTTGTCCACGTCTGCGGCCTTGGCCAGGTCGGCGCGGGCCCATCCGAGCGCCTTTCTACGGTCTTTAATGCTGTCCATGGTCGCCTCTACTGTGGGGTCAAAGGAACAAGGGGGGAGCCAGGAAGGCCCCGGTAGCGCTCGCCTAGGTCTGTCTGGCGTGAGCTCATGTCTTGCGCCACGCCGTCGATGTACACAGCCACAGCGCGGGTTGTGGGCTCGAAGGGGTCGGTCGCAATCTCAGAGGTCACGCTCTCCCAGATAACGAAAGTAGCGGGTGTTCCAGCGGTCAACGCACCGCCGCCGATACCGAACACCTCGCGGGGTGTGGTGGTCACGGCGGTGAGCGCCTGCTGTGCTGAGAGGCCCTGTCCAACGGCAATACCGGCCTGATGCGCGACCAGTCGTGCGTTGTGCGTACCCGTGTGTCCGAGCATGATTCTGACGCCTGCGTCGGCCAACAGCTTGGCATTGTCAGGACGGCCCTGAAGCTGGTCAAAGCCGCCTGGGCCAAACACGGTTGGGTCCAAGAGCACGGCAACGTCTGCGGCGGCTAGCGCATCAGCATGGCGCCATGCCTCGGCACCGCCATCAATGACAACGGACAGCTCGGTGCCGGCAATGAACGTCAGCAACGACTCGATGTCGGAGGCACGGTCTACACCGACCATCAGGGGCAGCTCGCCACTCATGACGGGCCACAGCGCGCGAAGGTCTTCGGGGTGAGCGGAGAGTGGACGAGCGGTGCCGCGGTCCACAACGCCGCGATTCTTCTTGAGGTAGTCGGCGTCGTCAAACAGCTGGCGCCACACGCGCAGCGTGCGTGACATGTGGCCATCACGGCCGCCAGCCATCACCACACTGGCGTCCACAACGGCGTCAGACTGGGTGTCTCCCGTCAGTCGGACCCATCCGCCTTGACCAGAGATGAGGCCACCGCTGGGTACAACGACAGCGTCGGTCACTCCCGCCATGCGGGTGACAGCAATATGGCTGGCCATTGGATTGTACGACTCGGTCACCACCAAGGACGCACGGAAGGGGTTGTCACCGCCGGCATCCGTCTGGTTCGTCGCACTTACCGCACCGACTTCCGTCAGTCCGGTTCGGGTACCGACCGCAACGAATCCTGCCGTGATGACACGGGCCTGCTCTGAGGTCGGCGGCACAATCGCGGTGCAGTCCCCCGCTTGGCTGCTCGAGAGAATGAGGCCAGTCTCGGAGTCAAAGCTCACCGAGTCGACCGGACCGTCCGCGGTTCGAATGTCTCCACTGACGAAAAAGCATGGGCCTGCTGCCGCCAATGCTGCGAGTAGAACCAACATCAGTGCACCCCCTGGCCAATCTCAAAGTCTGACCACGTCTGTGGTTGTTCGCGGTCAATGATCAGGTGGCCATCCACAAAAACATTGTCTGCATGGGCGTACACTGACAGCGGGTGTGCGTCCCAGATGACAAGGTCCGCACGCTTGCCGACCTCCAAGGTTCCGACTTGGTCGTCAATGCCAATCGCCCAAGCGGGATTGGCGGTGACCCAGCGCAGAACGTCGTCCGTGGAGAGCTCAATGCCAGCCGCGATACCGGCCCGCATGGCCTTGGCAGCTTCTTGGTTGAGGCGCTGGATACCAATCTCGGAGTCCGAGTGGATGATGGCGCGCCCACCGGCGTCGTGAAGCATGGCGGCGTTGGCCTGGACAGCGTCGTAGGCTTCGAGCTTGAAGCCCCACCAGTCGGCCCAGGTACTCGCTGAGATGTCGTGTTCCACGAGCAAATCGCGAATCTTATACGCTTCGATGGCGTGGTGGAAGGAGCGAATCTTGAAGCCGAACTCGTCAGACATCTGCATCATGGAGAGCATGTCGTCTGCGCGGTAGCAGTGAATCTGCGCGTAGATGTCGCCGTGAAGCAGGCCAATCAAGGTCTCTTGGTCGAGGTCACGACCGGGCATGTCCGGCTCCTCCGGCGCTTCTCCACGCCGGCGTGCCTTCGCCTTGTCCTTGTCGGACAGCTCTTCAAACTCGCGGAATGCGGCCAAGGACTCGGAGTACTCTTGCCACTCTTCCATGCCTTCCGCCGCATCTAAGAAGACACGGCGCTGGCCACGAACATTGCCCATACGCGTAGAGGGACCGCTGTTCTCATACACCCGCTTGGGGTTCTCGCCGCACGCCATCTTCAGCGTCTCGGGAGCGCCCGGGAATCGCATGGCCCGTCCGCCGCGAGCAGGCGTCATGTGCAGGACAACACCGCGACCGCCCACCAAGTTGGCGCTACCGGGCAACGCCTGAAGGGACGTGATTCCGCCTTCCGCAGCGCGCTGTAGCCCAGGGTCTTGCGGCCAAAAGCTGTGCTCGGCCCAAACACCCGGAGTGGTGGGACTGGTGGCTTCATTGCCGTCGCTGTGCGCGCGGGCCCAGGGAGACGGGTAGACGCCAAGGTGACTGTGCGTGTCGATGAGACCCGGCGTGATGTAGCGACCGGTGGCGTCGATCTGCTCAGCGTCTTCGACCTCAGGGGCCTCTCCCTCGCCAACAGCGGTGATGTGTCCGCCCCTTACGACAACGTACCCAGGCGTGAATACGTCTCCGGCTGCGGTCAGGACCGTTCCACCCGAGATGACCAGGGACTGCGTGGGCCAGTGAACGGGGGTCTCGATTGCGCGAAGCCCATCGGCTTCGACCTCGGCCAACGCCCAGGGGATTTCGGGCTCGTCTGCAACGGCAACGCTGGTCAACAGCGCTCCCAAGACGGTGAATCTCAGCATGTCATCTCTCCTAACGAGGCTACGGGCTATCGCCTTGTCTGCCTGTCCGCCCGCGTTGACCTCGCCCAAACCGCTGGAGCGTCGTATGGTTGCCGAACAGAGAGGTCTCATGACACGCGGCATCGTACTCCTCAGCCTGCTCCTTGCTGGTTGCCCCCCAAAAGAACCGGCAAGCCAGTACATGTCTGGCCCGGGCCCGGGACACGCTGACATGACCTGCCCCGCGAGCACTGAAGCGGTGGGCCTCGCTCCACCCAATGGCCTGGAGACCTACTGCGCCCGCACCGACATTCGTGGAGACCGAGAGAAGCACGGCCCGTACATGCGCTGGCACGACTCGGCGACTCTCGACATTCAAGGCAACTACTACGTAGACAAGCCACACGGCGCCTGGCAGGAGTTCTACACAAACGGTCGCCCAAAGCTGATTGGCCACTACACCGAAGGCGACCCGGATGGCCCCTGGGCCGAGTACTACGACGGTGGGCAGATGACCAAGCAGGGCACCATGACGAACGGTCGTGCGTCGGGCCATTGGCAATACTGGACCGAGTCGGGTGTACTTGAGCGCGAAGGCACCTTCAACGACGGCGAAATGGACGGCATCTGGGTGTACTACCGCCTAGATGGTGAGCCAAGAATCCGTCGCACCTACCGCTTTGGACGCCTAATTTCGCAGACCGAGCTGTAGATGAACGATACCGCGCAGCTCCCCAGCCGCGCTGTCGGACAGCGTGGATGGTTTGCCAGGCTTCGTCGCTGGTGGCGTCGTCAGCTAGACGTCCCAATGGTGCAGCTCGCCACCCCGCTTGAGGTCGTGGACCTTCGCCATCTGGTCTTACGACCAGGTCGACCGCGTGAGAGTGCAGTCTGGTCCGGCGATACAGACCCTGAGACGCGCCACTGGACGGTCATCTGGGCCGGCGAGGTAGTGGGAGTGGCCACGGTCTTGGCTCGGGCAGAGCCGACCCATCTCGAACATCGCTGGCAGCTTCGGGGCATGGCAGTCGCACCCGATGCACGGGGAAACCGCTTTGGTACTGCACTTCTAGAGCGCATAGCAGCTGACGTAGGCGAGCCGATGTGGTGCAACGCGCGCGAGACCGCCAAGCCCTTTTATGAGCACCACGGCTGGCTATGCCCGGGAGAGCCTTTCGAAATTCCCCGCATTGGACCTCACTACCGCATGTTCACCCCGCTGTGAGCTTGCACCAACAGGTCATTAGCTGGCCCCTCGCAGAGCGCACCGTCCTGTGGCAACCGCTGCTCGGTCGTGGGCTGGCCGTGCACGACGAGACGCTGCAGGCGATTGCCAAGAGTGAGCTGCCTCCACCGCTTCGCCGGCGCTTAAGCAGCTTGGGCCTGCTCAAAGACACCATTCAGGACCGAGCCTACGCCGTCATCGTACGCATGCGCGGCGTCACCGCCCTTCCCCAGCGTCACTGTCTGTGGCATCCGCTGCCCAACCAGCCAGGACCGGGGGGCTTTGCCTATGGTCGAACAGAGCTGACCGAGCTGGGGCTGGCTGTCTGGCTGGCCATCACCGACACAAAGACCGTCAGCGATGTGGCGGACAAGCTCACCGTCTCTTGTGGTGATGTCCTCCAGATATTGGCCGAGTGGATGGGCCCGAATGTGCAGGCCGTACAGCTGCGACCCGCACCACTAAAGCGCGTAGACCCAACCTTATTGGCCCCCCTGTCTCCGCCGCGACCAGACCTTGGCCGCGACCGCGTGGGTACAGGAACCGACCTGCTCGCCTACCACCAAGACGCCATCACAGACGGCAGCACCCACTTCGACGACCGCGAGACGACCATTGCTCACAGCTATGCAGAGCCTCATCCGGCGCTGCACGGTGAGCGCTACGGAGCGCGTCTTGCGCGTGTCTTGGGCGACGTGACCCCGGACATGGTTCTGGCGGAAGTGGGCTGTGGGACCGGTGAGCTGGCTCGTGACCTGTCCTCGGTGGTGAGTGCCGTCTACGTTCGCGTGGACCTGTCGCCCGAGCTGCTGCGTCACCAAGCCACGGTCTGTTCAGCGACCCATGGAGTCATGGGAGATGCCACTGCCCTACCCTTCGCAGATGGCAGCATTGACCGACTGATCAGCAATGAAATCCTCGCAGACCTCGCCGCAGTGCCTCCAGAAGCACTCGGTGTCGCTGAGCGGCTCGACACCTACGGCATTGCCGCATGGCAGCACCTATACAACCTCGGTAGCTGGCGATTCCTTGAAGAGATTGCCCGCGTGCTGACACCCAACGGACGGGCGTGGGTGAGCGAGTTCGGCACCGTCGACGCACCACCGCAAGAGACTACCCACCTCGACCACCCGGAGGTCAGCATTACCTTTGCCCACCTCGAAGCGGTCGCCCGTGGCGTTGGCTTGGTTGCAACCTTAAAACCGTTGCATGAGTGGTTAGAGGTTGACCGGTCCGCCGTGCATATCAGCCGCCCATCCTGGCAGGCCGCACGTGCCTGGAGCCGCGCCAACGGCCACCACCTTCAGGCACGCGCCTACACCCCGTCAACTCTGGCCGATGCGCTGGCTGAACCTATGGTTCCGCTGCACTTCGTTCCCGTCACCGAGCCTGGACCGAGCCCTCTGTGGAGCCGTTTCTGGGGCCTGCTGCTGGAGAAAGCGTGAGCGTTCGCGTGGATATCGCGATTGTCGGTGGCCAAAAGTGCGGCACCACCACGCTGTACCGCTCACTTGCCCGGCATTCCGCCCTCTTTGCGCCGGCTGCCAAAGAATCACGCGCCTTCACCCTAGACGATGACGCCAGGAACGCTGCACTTCAGGCGCTATACGCAGAGCAAGGCAACCGCCGCGGCCTACACGCCTACGCCCATGCTTGGTCGCTAGACAGTGCTATCGCCGCCATGTACCGACACAATCCTTCCATGCAGCTCGTCGCACTGACCCGAGACCCCGTTGAGCGAATCTGGTCAGCATACCGCTTCGCCGTCGCGAATGGCTGGGAGACGCTGCCGCTTGCCGACGCCCTCGCGGCCGAGTCTGGGCGACGACAGGGAACGCGAATTGAACAGGTAGAGCTTCAGTATGTGGGCAACTCTCGCTATGACGCGCATCTGGCAGCTCTTCACCGTCACTTCCCGAAAACCCAAGTCCACGTCCTGCAGATGACCGCTCTGGGAGACGCATCGAGCACGGCTCTGGCTCCGCTGTTGCAAGCGTTGGAACTGGATACGGAAACGCTTGCGCCTCTGACGTCACAGAACACAGCGTCGAACGCCAAGAGTGCCACACTACAGCGCTGGATTCTCGGCGAATCGCTGCTCAAACGCCTGGTCCGCCAAACGGTTTCCCCGCACTGGAAGACCCGGATTCACCAGCATCTCACCGCCCCACTGTTGTCGTGGAACCGTGAACCGGCAGTCCCGAGTGTTCTGACACAAGACGCACGTGCGCTCATCAGCGCTGCCCTGGACGCGTCATGAGTCGCATTGTTGTGGCGGGGACCGACCCAAACGGTCGCGGAGGCGTAGCGACGTCCCTCACCGGACTGCTCGCTGAGCTTGATGACCAGGGCCAGCTCGCTGGTTTCTTGTGTACCCATCGGTCGCACCCAAGGGCTCGATTCGCACCCGTGGCCCATGCACTCAAGGCACTGCCGCAGGTGCTGCCAGAGCGCGACCCCATCCTGTTCGCGCACACCGGCGGGCCTCTGTGTGTCACCCGAACTGCTGCCCTCGCCTCACGCGCCCGCTCGCTCGGCGCTCACGTCGTCATTCAGCTGCACAGCGCCGGCATCGACCCCTGGCTGACCGGTCCGAGACGGCACCTGCTCAAGCGACTCGTCGCACCCGCGCATCGCCTCATTGCGGGAACTGAGCACTACGCCGAACGCTACAGACAGGCGGGTCTCGGTGAGGTGCACGTTCTGGCCCCAAGCCTGCCACCAGACGCCGTAGCCGCCGCACTGGCGCCCATTCAAGCAGTCTCGAAGCGCGACTCCCTGACACTCGCTTGCCTCTCTCGATTGGCCGACAACAAAGGTCTGGACCTACTCATCAGAGCCATGGTTCACCTACCCAACGACCGGCTGATCATTGGCGGCAAGGGCCCCAATGAGGACCGACTCATGGAGCTTGCAGAGCATCTTAGAGTCGCTGACCGCGTCGACTTCTTGGGATGGGTAGAGGACCGAGGGGCCTTCTTCCAGGGCGTTGACCTGTACATTGCACCGAGCAGCCATGACACCTACGGACTCACCCCCCTCGAAGCCATGGCCAGAGGCATCCCTGCCATCACCATCGCCACACCGGTGACCGCAGAAGTCGTGGGCAGTGCAGCCATGCGCATCCAGGCAACCGCCACCAGTATTGCCGCGAGCGTCAACGTCTTGCGTTCGGACCGACATGTACGAGCCCCTGCAAGCCAAGCGTGGGTCCGGCATCAACTTGGACAGAGGGACGTGTTGGCAACGCTGATTGGGTAGTGCGACATACGTGCCCTGTTCTGCACCTGATGAAATCCGGACAACACCCTCCAACGCGCACTACCATCGACGGCACGAACCTTGCTTGAAGTGCCAAACGGAGGATTCCATGTCTCGTTCTGCCCTACTTACGACCCTGATCTTGATGACCGCGTGCAGCTCCAAGGAGTCATTCCTTCGCTCCGGCTACGATGGCGTCCAGCCCATCTCTTCGGACGGAGACGTGGACGAGCCGCAGACCAATCCGTGGGTCCTGACCGCAGAGGACGCTGTGTCCACGTTCTCAGCAGACGTCGACACCGGCAGCTACTCCCTCACCCGTCGTGCGTTGGTGGAAGGAACGGCGCTTGTACCGGACGTGATTCGCGTGGAGGAGTTCATGAACTACTTCCACTACGACACCGCCCCTCCTGAAGCCGCTTCCACGGTTCCCTTTGACGTCATGCTGGAGCTGTCGGACTCGCCCTTCGGTCATGATGACAGCGTAGACCTACTGCGAATCGCTATCCAAGCCGAGACCGTGCCGCCCAGCGAGAGATCCCCCGTAAACCTTGTCTTTCTCCTAGACGTCTCGGGTTCCATGAATACCCCAGACAAGCTCGGCTTGGTCCAGTTCGCCATGAAGCAGCTGGTGGACCGCCTGGCACCCGACGACACCCTCTCCATCGTCACCTACGCCGGCTACGACGCCATCGCCTTGCAGCCAACGGCTGTCGAAGACAAGTCCGTCATTCTCGATGCCCTCGACGCGCTCAGCGCAGGTGGCGGCACAAACGGCGAGGCCGGCATCCTCGCTGCCTACCAGCTCGCCGAGCAAGCCTACCGAGACGACGGCGTGAACCGCGTCATTCTGTGCTCAGACGGCGACATGAACATCGGCGTGACCGGTAATGCGTTGGTCCGACTCGTCGAACAAAACCGTGACCGCGGCATCTTCCTCACCACCCTGGGCTTCGGCACGGGCAACTACAACGACGAGCAAATGGAGCAGCTCGCGGACAACGGTAACGGCAACTACGCCTACATCGACAGCAAGAACGAGGCGCTTCGGGTGCTGGGCGAGAACTTGGTCAGCACGCTGCAAGTCGTGGCGAAAGACGTGAAGCTGCAGGTGGAGTTCGACCCTACCGTCGTGGAACAGTGGCGCCTGATTGGCTACGAAAACCGCCTCCTCCTAGACGAACAATTCAGCGATGACACCGTGGATGCCGGCGATATCGGTGCTGGCCATCACGTCACCGCCCTGTACGAAGTCATCTTGACCGACGGCCAGGCAGGCGAGGTTGCCAACATCGACATCCGCTACAAGGAGCCAACGGAAGACGAGAGCACGCTGCATTCCTGGAGCATTGACCGGACCGCGCACGTGTTGCTCACCGACGCGACCGATGACTTCCACTTCACAGCCGGCGTTGCCGAGTTCGCCGAGGTTCTGCGAGACAGCCCGCACAGCGAAGGCGAACGCTACGCGGACATCCGCGAGCTCGTTGATGACGCAACTGTGGGACGACGTGACCTGGTCGAGTCAGAGCTCCTTCAGCTCATTGATGCTGCCGCAGAGCGCTAGTTCGTCGCCGTCAGCGTCGACTGCGTTGAGTGAAAGAGCGAGCGAGCCAACAGGTGTCCAACCGACAGTTGTCAGCTGACAGTTGTCGGCTGACAACTGTCAGTTCGACGCTTTTCAACAGGTAAACGCACACAATCGGCTGGCACACGGCGTGCAGGGTCCCGGACACTCTCTGGAGCGTCCATGTCTACACTCGCCACATCGAATCGCCGCCAAGCCAACCGTAGAGCCGCTCCGGCACGGCCCGCACAACCTGACAGCAGTCCACAGACCACCTTCGGCAACGAGGCCCTACTCGCTGGCGTTGGTCGTGGAAAGCACGGTGAAATGGTGGCTCGTACAGCCGTTTCCGACGACAACCGCTACGCCTATGGGGCCACTGCGGAAGCCCGCGACGGACTGATGACCGGCGGCACATTGCGCACCTCGGACAACGGACGCAAGAACACCTTAGACCTGGCCGCTGGCGCCTACCAAGGCGACTCTGGCGACGGACTGCAAGCACGCATCGGTGGCTCGGCATCACAGTCTGGCGGCTCGGTCCACGGCTCCGCACGGATGGTGGCTGCCGACCAAGGCGGTCGGCTGGACCTGGATGCCGGTGGACGCGTGGAGTCAGGACCGGTGAGCGTTGGCGTCACGGGTCGCCTAGGTAGTGGGCTCGTCGCACGTATCGAACACGACGAGCAAGGCGCGTTCTTGGTCGTTCAGGCCGATGCAGCAGTCGCCGGTAGCGTGGATGTTGGCGGAACAGCCAAAGGGGCCGACGGCGGCAAAGCGGCGACCCTGACTGGCAGCGTTGGTGTGGGGCTGGGTGCTGCTGGAGCCATTCGTCGTCGCCTGGACGGTATGCAAGCCGCTCAAGCCCAACACGCCATCGAGCAGGGAGACGACGCGAACGTCTTTCGCGTACTTGGCATGGATGGCCCAGCAGCCGTCGCAAGCGCCGTCACGACCGACCTCTCGCCGCACCTCATGCAGCCAGGCGAGTCGCAGTCCACAACCACGTCAACGTCAGCCAATCTCGGCATCAAAGCCACCGCCGGCATGACTCTCGGCGCCACGGGCACCCACTCCAATACCCGCACTGTCGACGTTGAACGCACGCAAGACGGTGTACGGGTGAGCATCCGCATCAGCGCCGCACAGAGTGCACGAGGCGAAGTGGGCGTTGGCTACGCGGGACTCGGAGCCACCGGATTCGCAGATACCTCCACGGGTTCAGACCAGTCGCTCGTCGTCACCTTGGACCCCCAACACCCCGCCTTCGACTTGCAATATGCCGAGCTGGTCAACGCAGACACCGGGGCCCAGCTCGCCGGTCTAGCAGCACTGCACACCGGAAGCGTACTGACTGGCGTGGATGCCGTGGCCTGGGGTGCCGGCATGACCGCCAGCGTGGGTGCCGTCACCGGAACCGCGCGCATTGGCACCACTGCAACAGACCAGACCGTGCAGGAAGGCGACGACACGGTTCGCACCCAGAGCGTGAGCGGCGGGGTGTCGGGACGGGTGCAGTTCGGTGACATGGCGCTCAGTGCACAGGACCAAGACACCCTGGCCACCGTAGAGAGGAACGGCGAAGTGCAGGCGATGACCATTGACATTGGAGGGTCGACAGTCAGCTTCACAAAGGACGAGGTCGACGTGTTTATTGCGCGGGTCTCGAGCCCGAGCAACACCCGCCAGGCAGCCCAAAACGCAGATGTCAGCTCACGACAGCTCATCGCCTTTCCCACACTCATCGCGGACCTCCAGCACGACCTCCAGCAGACCGAGGGCACCCAAGCAAAGCTCGACGTCATCCGAGACCACGCCAAGTCGGCCCCAAACGCGCTGCTTCCCATGCTCGACCGCGTGGCAACCGGCGTCATCCTCATGCCGAGCGACGACCTCGGTTCGCGTACCGAGTGGCCCGAGAGCCTCGACTACCAGGCCCGCCTCTACACCTCGTTGATGGACACCATGCCTGACTTAGAGGACACTGCAACAGACCTCATCACCCTCGCAAACCGCACCCGAGAGCTAGACGACGTGGAGAACGCCCTAGATGCAGCCGAGTTCACGAGTGGCCGAGCCCGCCTCGACATGCTGGAGCAGTGCTTCCTCTGGCGTCAGCAGTTGGCTGCCAAGCGGCGAGGCGTTGAGGTGGACGTGAGCGAGGTGGAGAGGTTGGAAGTGACGACAGGCGTAGCGGCGGAGTTCTTGGACCGGATGACCGC